>Ga0256405_10003428_pt1 | contig 32697 bp, 33 predicted proteins | sample RumenRJG_02DNA_FD_189096 | JGI IMG/M metagenome (GOLD analysis project Ga0256405, IMG submission 189096) | Bovine rumen microbial communities from Lethbridge, Alberta, Canada - RJG_02 | ecosystem: Host-associated > Mammals > Digestive system > Stomach > Rumen | place: Canada: Alberta...
GGCCAGGGGCGGGACGCCCCTATGAGCGCAATATATATCCACAAACTACACCGCTGAATCGAAGTGATGAACTATAACTCAACTTCTTTCCGAATCATTTGGAAAATCCATAAGAATAGATACAAAATTCCATGGATATTACTACATTCGGAAGCGCACCTCATCCCCTCTCCCTCAGCCTGAAAAGCAAACACACCCATGCGGCGCGGACTACTGGCACACCAAAGGGCGAACCGGGAGCGGCTCAGGAGTACGGTACAGGGTGCACCCTTAAATAAAGTATCATCGGACATACATTTTATAAATTTTTGTTGCGTTTCGATAAATATTTATTATATTTGCAGAAACAAAGCCAAAAACTAAAGCCATATGATTGCTACTTGGTGGGCTGGGCTCAGCCTCATTATGAAAATCCTGTGGGTGGTTACCCTGACGGCTTCCCTCATCTTTGTGGTCCAGAGCATCCTTACCTTCATCGGAGCCGATGCCGACGCCGATTTCGACCTGGATGTGGACACCAGCGCAGATGGCTCCGACCTTTCCAATATTGAAGGCGGGGCCAATCTGTACACGTTCCGCAACTTCGTGAACTTCTGCCTGGGCTTTGGCTGGAGCGCCATCCTCCTGCAGGACGGCATTTCCTCTCCGGTACTGCTCATCTTCGTATCCGCGCTCATCGGCGCGGCGCTGGTGGCGGCCGTCATGTATCTGTTCAAATGGCTGTCCTCCTTGCAGCAGAGCGGGAACATCAACGTGCAGGCGCAGGCCGCGGGCTGCGAGGGCAAAGTGTACCTCACCATCCCGGCCGCACGTGCGGGCGCCGGTAAGGTGCAAATCACCATCGCCGGCAGCGTCCGCGAGTACGACGCCCTCACGGAAAGCGAATCGGCCCTGAAAACCGGCACGTCCATCCGCGTGGTAGATGCCCTGGATGCCCACACCGTCCTTGTGGAAGAAATTAACGCTTATACTATATAATTATGCCTACATTAACCCTAATTCTCATCCTTGTGGCCGTGCTGTTCGTAACGCTGGCGGCCATCCTCAAGCGCTATCGCCGCTGCCCTTCGGACAAAGTCCTGGTGATTTACGGTAAAACCGGCCGTACGGCTTCGGCCAAGTGCATCCACGGTGGCGCAGCCTTCATCTGGCCTGTTTTTCAGGACTATGCCTACCTGGACCTCAAGCCCATCTCCATTGAATGCAACCTCACCAACGCCCTGTCCAAGCAGAACATCCGCGTGGACGTGCCCTGCCGCTTCACCGTGGGTATCTCCACCGATCCGGACAGCATGACCAATGCCGCCGAGCGCCTGCTGGGCCTGAGCGTGGACAGCATCCAGAACATTGCCACGGATATCCTCTTCGGTCAACTCCGTCTGGTGATTGCCACCATGGACATCGAGGAAATCAACGCGGACCGCGACAAGTTCCTGGCCAACGTTTCCACCAACGTGGAAGCGGAGCTCCGCAAAATTGGCCTGCGCCTGATCAACGTGAACGTCACCGATATCCGGGACGAATCCGGCTATATTGAGGCGCTGGGTAAGGAAGCCGCCGCCAAGGCCATCAACGACGCCAAGAAGAGCGTGGCCGAGCAGAACCGCTACGGTGAAACCGGCAAGGCCAATGCGGATAAAGACACCCGTATCAACGTGGCCGCCGCCGATGCAGATGCCGTGAAGGGTGAAAACACTGCCAAGATTGAGATTGCCAATTCCGATGCCCTGCGCCGTCAGAAGACCGCTGAGGCGGACCGCCTGGCCGTGGCCGCGGAAAAAGTGCAGGCCGCCAAGGCCCTGGAAGAGGCCTACCAGAGCGAGCGCGACGCCGAGCTGGCCCGTGCCGCCCGTGAAGAGGCCACGCAGAAGGCCAACATCGTGGTGGCTGCGGAAATCGACAAGGAAAAGAAAATCATCGAAGCCGAGGCTGAAGCCGAGCAAATCCGCCGCAAGGCCAAGGGTGAGGCCGACGCCATCTACGCCAAGATGGACGCTCAGGCGCGCGGTATGCTGGAAATCCTCACCAAGCAGGCCGACGGTTTCAAGAACCTGGTCAATGCCGCGGAAGGCGACGCCCAGAAGGCCGTGCTCATGATGATTGCCGACAAACTGCCGGAACTGGTGAAGACCCAGGTAGAGGCCGTGAAGGGCATCAATATAGACAAGGTAACCGTCTGGGATACCGGCAACGGTGCCGACGGCAAAACCGCCACATCCAACTTCATCTCCGGAATGATGAAGAGCGTACCTCCGCTGGAGGACCTGTTCAAGATGGCCGGCATGGAACTGCCTTCCTACCTTAAGGGCAAGGTGGATGAACAGCCGGCACAGGAGTAAGCAATCATGCCCATCATCACCAATATTGATGTCATGCTGGCCCGCCGGAAAATGTCTTCCGGCGAGCTGGCACATAAAGTGGGCATCACACCGGCCAATCTGTCCATCCTAAAGTGCGGCAAGGCAAAAGCCGTGCGTCTGTCCACCCTGGAAGCCCTGTGCAAGGCGCTGGACTGCCAGCCCGGAGACCTTCTGGAGTATCAGCCCGACGAATAACGGGGCAATGCCTGGAACGCTACAGTTCCTCCGCAAAGAATTTCAGGTGGAGCGGGAGCACCCAGGTCCAGTAGGTCCAGGTGTGGGCTTCCGGAGAGTAAAGCACTACATACGGAAGGCCGGAGGTCTTGAGCGCCGCAGCGAACTCCTCCGTAGCGGGCAGGAACTTGTCCTGCAGGCCGCAGGAAACCACGATGAGTTTGGGCGCATCGCCACAGATTTCCTTCACACGCCCCAGGCGGTTCACGGCCGACTCCGCCGCCACCACCGGGTCCTCGATGTCCCCCACCCCAAGGATGGCGGGGATAATCTGTTTGGAGCCGCCGGAATGGTGCAGGGCCAGGATGCCGCTCATGGAACCGGCGCCCCGGAAGCGCTCCGGATGGTCCAGGAACAGGTTCATGGCACCGTGGCCGCCCATGGACAGGCCGTCGATGAACGTCTTTTCCGGTGACAGGCCATAGCGGGCGTCCAGCGAGGGCCAGCACTCCTCCCAGAAGAAACTGCGCCACTGCATGTTCTCAGGCTTGGCGTCGTTCAGGTACCAGCTCTTATAGAAACCGTCCGGGCAGATGATGCGGAACCCGGTGGCATCGCTCACGGCCTGCAGGTCCATGTGACGGCTCCAGTCGGCATAACAACCGCTGTACCCGTGCAGGAGGATGAGCGTGGGCAGTTCCCGCGCCATGATTTGGGAAGCCGGGGAAAACACCAGCACAGAGTCATTGCAGTGGAGATTCTCCGACGGGAACACCACCAGTTCCTGGGCTTTTAACGGCAGCAGCCCCATCATAAGGGCTGCCACCAGTGAGCACAATCGTTTCATATCAATAGCCGAAGATTTCTTCCAGGGACACCTGCTTCACGGGGCCCAGGGTCTTGAGGAAATTCATGTCCAGATCCTTGGTGTCGCCCAGGATGGCATAATGATAGGTGCGGCCCTTGATCCACTTGGCATGGGTGGCAAGGAGGTCGTCCATGGTGAGCGATTCCATCTTCTCGAAAATCCGCTTTTCACGGGGCTCCGTAAGGCCCAGTTCCCGGGCGCGCAAATAACTGTACAACACATCCTCCCCTATCACCCGCTGCGTACGGAGCTTGCCCAGGATGGATGCCTTGGCGATTTCCAGGTTCTCAGGGGCCTCCGGCAGGGTTTCGATAATCTCGTCAAAGCCTTCGCAGGCCTTCCTGAGCTTGTCGTTCTGCGAGGCGATGTATGCCCGGAAGGAATAGGTGTCACCCGCAAAGGTAGGATCCGACAGGCGGGCGCCGGCGCCATAGGCCAGGGCGCGGGATTCGCGCATTTCCTGGAACACGATGGCGTTCATGCCGCCACCATAGTATTCGTTGAAGAGCTCGATGGCCGGGTCTTCCGTGAGGTCCAGCGTCTCACCCCTGTCGGAATACTGCACGTAATTGAACTGGCGGGCATCGTAATGGGCCACAATCACTTCCTTGGACGGAGTGAGCTGCTTGACGGAGTGGGTCTTTACCACCGGCTGTAAATCGGCCACGGGATGCAATTTTTCCAGCATCTCCTTCACCTCTTCCAGCGAAGCGGGACCATAATAGAGAATGGTATGCTGCTTGCCCAGCAGGTTCTCACGGGAGGCCAGGACCTGGGCCGATGTCAAAGCCTGAAGCTGTGCATTGGTCAGGGTTCCTGACTGGATGTATTCGGGGCCGTACATTAGGTACTGCTGCAGGGCGCTGTTGCAGGCGCGCTGGTTCTTCTTGGCATCAGCACGGCCGCGCAGGAGGTCCGCCTTCAGTTCGGCCAGCACAGTCTCGTCCGGCTGCACGTTACGCAGCTGATACTCATAGGCTTCCAGGGCATCGTCAAGGTTTTCACTGAGACCGGAAACGGAGATGACGGTGGTGTTGCCGCCCACGCGGAAGGCCTGCGAGCAGGCCAGGCTGTACATACGCGTGGAGAAGGCGTCCAGGCTGTATGCCTCGGAGCCCAGGTAGGACAGATAGTCGGCGGTGACTTCCAGCACCGGGTCGTTGTCCGAGCCCAGGTCGTAACGGAAGCTCAGCGAGGCAATGTCGTTCTGCACGTTCTTCTTGTACAGCAGCGGCAGGCCGCGGAACTCGCTCACGGTCATGTCCTTCCCATAGTCCACAAAAACAGGGTCGATGGGAGCGGGCTCTGAGGCGGCAATCTCCGAGAGGAAGGCGCTCTGCTTGTCCCGGTTGGTGGCGATGGGCGTAATCTTGGGCGCCTCAATCTTCTTGATGCTCTTATCCTCGCCCAGGTGCTTGAACACCACGGCGTAGCTCTCCGGCTTCAGGTACTCGTTGGCCCAGGCCACCACATCGGCCTTGGTAATGTTGCCGATGCGGTCCAGGCGGCCCACTTCCCATTCCCAGGAGGTGCCGTTGATGAACGAATTCATGAACAGGGACACGCGGGAGCGGTTGGACACCAGGCCCTCCATGTGACGCAGCTTGTAATTGGCCTTGGCGGCCTCCACCAGTTCCTCGGAGAAGTCGCCGTTACGGAGTTTCTCCACTTCACCCAGCAAAAGGTCCAGCACCTGCTGCAGGCTCTGGCCCTCCTTGGGCATGGCCTCGGCCAGCATCAGGCCCCAGTCCGAACGGTTGTACGGGAAGAAACCGCCCCCCAGGAAGGCCTGCGTGTTGGTCAGGTCCAGGTCCACCAGGCCGGCGTGGCCGTTAAACAGGACGGCGCCCACAATCTCCGAGATTTCGCTCTCCGGGAAACTTTCACCGGGCGTGCGCCATCCCAGCATGACAAATTCTGCGTCAAAGCCATACACGTCCTTCACCTTGGGTGCGGTGATGGGCTCCTCGGCCGGAATGCTGCGCTTCGGGAGGGCCGGATTGGGCTTCCACTCACCAAAGTATTTCTCGATGACTTTCACCATCTGGTCCGGGTCGAAATCGCCGGAAAGGCAGATGGCCACGTTGTTGGGCACATAGTACGTATCCTTCTGATAGCGAATGGCTTTGAGCGAAGGATTCTTCAGGTGATCCTGCGTGCCGATTACAGTCTGCGTGCCGTACGGATGGTGCACGAAGAGCATGCTGTCCAGCGCGTCGATGGCTTTCTCGCTGTCGTCCGTCAGGCCCATGTTCTTTTCCTCGTACACCGCCTCCAGTTCCGTGTGGAAACCGCGGAACACGCAGTTCATGAAGCGGTCGGCCTGGATGCGGGCCCAGTTTTCCACCTGGTTGGAAGGGATTTCCTCCACGTAGCAGGTGACGTCGTTGCTGGTGAATGCGTTGGAGCCTTCCGAGCCGATGATGCTCATGAGTTTGTCGTACTCGTTGGGGATGGCAATCTGGGAGGCCTCCTGACTCACGGCGTCAATCTCCCGGTACAGGGCGTCGCGCTCCGCCGGGTCCGTCAGGGTGCGGTACACCTCATACAGGCTGTCGATTTGCGCCAGGAGCGGTTTTTCCGCCTCATAATCCTGCGTACCGAACTGTTCCGTGCCCTTGAACATCATGTGCTCCAGGTAGTGGGCCAGCCCGGTGTTGTCCGCTGGGTCGTCCTTGCCGCCGGCATGTACGGCAATGTAGGTCTGGATGCGGGGTTCATCCTTGTTCACGGTCATGTACACCTTGAGTCCGTTGTCAAGCGTGTAAATCTTGGCCTGCAGCGGGTCTCCCTTCACGCTCTCATAGCGGGAGCACCCGTTGAAAGCCGCCAGAGCCACTAACAGAACCTCAAAAAAAAGAAAAAATCTTTTCATAACGATAAAAATAAGTGCGTTTTATATTTAAATATAAGAAATTAAATCCAACTATATACATCGCAAAAATACATAAAAATCGTATCTTTGCAAAAATATTTTTCCTCCGAATATTCGGAGGCCGCAGGCCGACAAAAAGCGGAGCCTGTGCGTTTTTGTGATGAGACTGAAAAACAGATAAGTTTATATGAAAAATTTTGTCGAAGAGCTTAAATGGAGAGGTATGATCCAGGACATCATGCCCGGGACGGAAGAGAAACTGATGGAAGGCCCGCAGGCCGCGTACGTGGGCATTGACCCCACGGCGGATTCCCTGCACATCGGCCACCTGGTGAGCGTAATGATTCTCAAGCATTTCCAGAGCTGCGGGCACAAGCCTTATGCACTGGTTGGCGGCGCCACCGGCATGATTGGGGACCCTTCCATGAAGAGCGCGGAGCGCAATCTCCTGGACGAGGCCACCCTGAACCACAACGTGGCCTGCATCAAGGCCCAGCTTTCCCGCTTCCTGGACTTTGAATCGGACGCCCCCAACCGCGCGGAACTGGTAAATAACTACGACTGGATGAAGGACTACAGCTTCATCAATTTCATCCGCGATATTGGCAAGCACATCACCGTCAACTACATGATGGCCAAAGACTCCGTGAAAAAACGCCTGTCCAGAGACTCCTCCGAGGGCATGTCCTTCACCGAATTCAGCTACCAGCTCATGCAGGGCTACGACTTCTACTGGCTCTGGAAAAACAAGGGCTGCGTACTGCAGTTGGGCGGCAGCGACCAGTGGGGCAACATCACCACCGGCACGGAACTCATCCGCCGCATGGACGGCGGCACCGCCTTCGCCCTCACCTGCCCCCTCATCCGCAAGGCGGACGGCACCAAGTTCGGCAAAACGGAAAAAGGCAACATCTGGCTGGACGCGGAGCGCACCTCGCCTTACGAGTTCTACCAGTTCTGGCTCAACGTGGCCGATGACGACGCCGAGCGCTACATCAAGATTTTCACCCTGCTGGACCGCCAGACCATCGAGAGCCTCATTGCCGAGCACCGTGAAGATCCCGGCCAACGCAGGCTGCAGAAGGTCCTGGCCAAGGAAGTCACCATCATGTGCCACGGACAGGAAGCCTACGACAACGCCGTAGCCGCCTCCCAAATGCTGTTCAGCGGCAATTCGGAGGCCCTCCGCAAACTGGACGAGAAAACCTTCCTGGCCGTCTTCGGCGACGTACCTTCCTTTGACATCCAGAAGGCAGACCTTCCGTGCAACATTCTGGACCTCCTGGCCGTCAAGACCACCATCCTCCCCTCCAAGGGCGAGGCCCGCAAGATGGTGCAGGGCAATGGTATCGCCATCAATAAGGACAAAGTGACGGACATCAATGCCGATGTCACTGAGGCGGACATTGTGAACGGTCACTATATCCTGGCCCAGAAAGGCAAGAAGAACTATTTCATCATTAATGTAAAATGAGATACACTCGGCCTTCGGCCTCGGTATGACAATAATCCCTGTCATTCCTAGCGAAGCGAGTGAATCTCAAAAAGCATAGTATGGAGAAACTAGCAAGTACAAGGCAGCTCAAGGTTGCCCGTGAAATACAGAAAGACCTGGCGGAGATAATCCGGGCCAAGGGCATGGCCACGTTCGGCGGTGCCCTGGTGACCGTCAGCGAAGTCCGCGTAAGTCCGGACCTGTCCGTGGCCAAGGTGTTTGTGAGCATCTTCCCCTCGGAAAAACAGGCCGCCGTGATGGAGTGGTTCCAGGAGAACAACAAAGTCCTCCGCGGAGAACTGGGCCATGTAGTGGCCAAACAGTTCCGTATTGTACCGGAATTGATTTTCCTGCTGGACACCACCCTGGATTATGCGGAGCATATCGAGGAATTACTGAAAAAATGAGATACGCTCGGCCTTCGGCCTCGGTATGACAAAATTGCCATTCAAAATAGCCTTCCGCTACCTGTTTGCCCGAAAATCGTACCATGTCATCAACATGATTTCGGGCATCGGCGCTGCGGGCATGGCCATTGGGACGGCAGCGCTGATTATCATTCTCTCCGTGTTCAACGGATTTGAGTCATTGGTCAACAGTTCTCTCACGGACGCCCACCCGGACCTGGTGATTAAACCTGTCAGCGGAAAAGTATTCCGGCCCGACAGCCTGGCATGGCTGGTGGAGGAACCTGCCATCGTCCGGCTTTCCAGCGTGCTGGAGGATCAGGCGTTCCTCTCCTGCGACGGGAAACAGAGCCTGGTCCTGGTGAAAGGCCTTGACGAATGCGGCGAAGAAGAATCGCCCCTGCAAAAGCATCTGATAGACGGGACCTGGCAACTGCACCGCGGCTCCCGCGCTATGGCAGTAGCCGGCGCCGGCCTTGCTGCCCGCATGGACCTGAATCCCCGTTTCCTTTCTCCTCTGGAGCTCCACTACCCGTCCCGCACGGAGGCCGTTTCGCTGGCCAATCCCGCAGCCGCGCTACGCAGCGTCAAACTGGGTCTGTCGGGCGTACTGTCCGTCAGCGCGGAACTGGACGCCAAACTGCTGGTGGTTCCCATCGGCACGCTCCGGGAATTGCTGGAATATGAGTCCGAAGTGTCGGCCCTGGAAATTTGGACGGAAGCAGGTAGCGAAAAGGCCGTAAAGAAGGACCTGGAACAGCGTTTGGGCGTGTTGTACCGTGTCTTGGACCGCTACCAGCAAAATGCGTCGCTTTACAAGATGATGCGCTATGAGAAGCTGGCCATTTTTGCCATCCTCATCTTTGTGGTGCTCATCATCGCCTTCAACATTTACAGCTCGCTGCGGATGCTCGTCATCGAGAAGGAGGACGATATAGCCACGCTGCGGAGCCTAGGCGCCACCGACGGCCTGGTGCGCCATATTTTCCGCCTGGAGGGGTGGCTGGTTTCACTGCTGGGCATGGCCGTGGGGCTGGTGCTGGGCATCGCGCTGGTGCTGGCGCAACAGAAGTTCGGCCTGGTGCCCATGCCGGGCAATTTTGTGGTCGATACCTACCCCGTGGTGCTCCGCGCTGCGGACATTCTGTGGACCGTGGCGGGCGTCGCGCTCATCGGCTATCTCATGGCCCTTCTTCCCACCCGCAAGATATGAGTAGCGCCCAGCATACCCTAACGCACAATAAGGGCCTATTTCGTGCGCCAGGTCATACAAACGCACGGGAGGCCGCACAAAAATGGACGGTTTTGTGCGCTTGCTTATGCTTTCTGGTTTTGTGCGGACTGGATTTGCTCACGGGTGGCGGAATCAACCTACCGTCGGAAGCCATTCTGTGGAAGCTGCGGTTGCCGCGTATGCTCACGGCGGTGGTGGCAGGAGCCGCGCTGGCGCTGTCCGGCGCACAGATGCAGGCCATCTTCCGCAATCCCCTGGCCGACCCGCACCTGATGGGCGTTTCCGGCGGTGCAGGGCTCGGCGCTGCCGTGGCAGCCCTGGCCGTGACGGGCCTCAGCACCTGGGCCGGCGGGCTCACGCTGGTATCGGCCGCGTTTGTGGGCGCCCTGCTTACGGGCCTGCTCATTGTGGCAGTAGCGGCGCGGGTGCAATCGACCCCAACCTTACTATTGGTAGGCGTGATGCTGGGCTTTGTGCTCAGCGCGCTGAGTTCCATTTTGCAATATGCGGCCGGAGAAGAAAGCCTGAAACTGTTCTACAGCTGGATGGCGGGCAGTTTTTCCGCCGTTTCCTATACCGGGCTGGCCTTCATGGCCACCATGCTGGTGGTGGGGTTGGCGCTGGCGCTCTCCCAAATGAAAGCCCTGGATTTGATACTTTTTGGCGATGCGTATGCAGCCTTCAGCGGCGCCCCGCTGCGGAGCCTGCGTTTCCGCGTCATGCTGGGCTGTGCGCTCATGACGGGCGCCGTCACCGCTTTCTGCGGCCCGCTGGGCTTTGTGGGCATCGCCGCACCGCATATTGTCCGGCGCATCACGGGGACATCGGCCCATAAGACCATTTTACCTGGGAGCATGCTCGCCGGCGCCTGCCTGGCCCTTGCGGGAGACATTCTCTCCCACCTGGGGCGTACACCCCTGCCGGTAGGCAGCACGCTGGCGCTCATCGGCATTCCGCTCATCCTTGCCTTGTTATGGAGGAACCGCCTATGATGCTGCAGATCAAACAGCTGCGCCTATCCTACGGCTCCCGTGTACTGGCTCCGGACATAACCTTCCACCTGGAAGGCGGCGAATGCATTCTCCTGGCCGGGGCCAACGGTTGCGGGAAAAGTACCCTGCTGAGAACCTTGGCGGGAGAGGGTGTTGTATCCCAAACCCATGGCCACCCTCAGCCGTGCCCTGTAAGGGCAGGTATCCCCTCGGGGATTATAGGGGGAAAATCTTTCCCGGAACGGGAGGGGCTCACAGCCGCGCCGGCAGGCGCGTTGCGAGTTGGGAGGGGCCGGAGCAAAGCGGAGGCGGTTTGGGGAGCAATACCCTCTCCCGCCAGGTGTATCCTGATTCCCACGGGCATTCCCAAGGTGAAGGGATTCACGGTGGAGGAGTTTGTGCGCACAGGGTGTTTCCGGGAGAGCGACTGGGCGGGACGGCTGTCCATAGAGACGGAACGGCGCATGCAGGGCGCGCTGGACTTGCTGGGACTCCGCCCGCAGGCCGGGCAGGACATCGCCACCCTCAGCGACGGCGAGTTCCAGAAGGCATGCATTGCCGTGGGACTCACCCGCAGGGCCGATGTCCTCCTCCTGGATGAACCCACGGCCTTCCTGGACGTAGAGAACCGCGTAATGGTACTGCGGACGCTGCGGAAAGTGGCACAGGAAACCGGTATGGCCGTGCTCTTCTCCTCGCACGACCTGCACGACGCCCTGCAGGTAGCCCACCGCGTACTGGCCTTCATCCCGGGCGGCGGCTTCCTGGAATCCACAGAAAAAAACCGCCCGGAAGTTCTCCAGGCGGCGTTTCCAGTATTAGCGTCTTCGCTTCGCTCAGAATGACAGGGCGATTAGCATGACAATGAGGCGATGAAGGCTTTCATAGCAGGGACTTTGCGGCGGGCGGCGTGGAACAGCGCCACCTGGTTGCGGGTGCGCACCAGGTTGTGCTCCGGGTACTTGACTTTATAATACGTGTCGCCATTGATATAGTCGGCAAAGAAACGGACGGCCTGCATATACGGGAACAGGCAGGCGGCATAAGGAAGGTTCTCTACCTCCAGCGGCGTCAGGAACACCCGGGCACTCTCCAGATAGCCTTTGGTGAAAGCCTCGAAGATGTCCATCTTGAAGTCCACCTTCTCCACGGCCGGGTCATCCTCGGCCACGGTATTGGCCGCCGTACGGAGGAAATCGCCAAAGTCCGAGAACACAAAGGAAGGCATCAGGGTATCCAGGTCAATCACACAGAGGATGTTTCCTTCTGCGTCGAACATCATGTTGTTTACCTTGGTGTCGCAGTGGCAGATGCGCTTGGGCAGCTTTCCCTCCCGGTACAGCCGTTCCGCCTTGCACATCTCCTCCTCGAAGGGCAGGAGGTCCGCCAGGATGGCCTGCACTTCCGGCTGGGCCATACGTCCGGCGGCATCGGCCTTCACGGCCTCATGCAGCTGACGGGCGCGGAGCTCCATGTTGTGGAAATCCGGGATGGACTCCCCCAGCTTGTCCGGGATGTCTGCCAACTGCGCCTCAAACCGGCCAAAGGCCTTGCCGCAATAGTAGGAATACTCCGGATTCACCGTTTCATAGGTAAAAGCGTCCTTTACGAACACCGACACACGCCAGTAGCTGTTTCCATCGGTCCAATAGGTTTTTCCCGTGGCCTTGCAGGGAATGAAGCGCAGGACCTTGCGGTCGATGTCCGTCTCCCCTGCCTCCGCCAGCTTTTTCCGGATATGGGCCGTGGCACATTCAATGTTGTGCTGCAGGAGCTCCACATCCCGGAAGATGGCGTTGTTGATGCGCTGGAGCACATAGTCGTCCGCGCCGTCCGTATGCACCTTGAAGGTGTCGTTGATAAGGCCGTTCCCCAAAGGCCTGATATCCAGGATGTTTCCCTGGATATCAAACTGGGAGGCAATGTTGTTGGCTCTCTGGTCCATGCTTACTTGGCAAATGCGTAGGAGAAGCCCTGGATGCGGTTCCAATTACCACGGGTGAAGTCCGGAACTTCCACCGGAGCGCAACCGTTGTCCATGGAGATACGGGAAAGTTCGGTGATGCAGCACCACTCGGCCAGGTCATACACGTCCATGTCCAGCGGAAGGCCGTTGTTCAGGCAGTAAACCATGCGGTAGTCCATGATGAAGTCCATGCCGCCGTGGCCGCCCACTTCCCTGGCAAGGGCCACCAGTTCCGGGGTAAGGATGGGGTTGGGATACTGGGCCATCAGGGCATCCAGTTCGGTGCCATGATACACCTTTTCATAGCCCAGGTTCTGGTAATCCACATTTTCGGAGCCTTCCGGACGCAGGCAAACTTCCCCGATAGGGTATTTGCCGATATAACCGTCCGTACCCACCAGCTGATACATACGGTTGTACGGACGCGGCGTAAGGACATCGTGCTCAATGAGGATGGACTTGCCCTTTTCCGTACGAATCATGGTCATGGAAACATCACCGTTCTTGAAGTCGGTGCAGGGCTGGCCGGTAACGGCCTCCACGTGCTTGGGGCCGTTGAACGGGTCCGTATCCATGGCCACCAGGGTGGTAAGACGGTCTCCACGATGAATGTTGAGGGCCTGGCAAACCGGGCCGAAACCGTGCGTGGGATACAGGTCCCCACGGTTTTCGCGGTTGAAGTCCATGCGCCAGTTGTTCCAGTAATACTTCCAGAACGGATCCAGATTATGGTGATAAGCACCCTCGGCATGGATAATATCACCAAAGACACCCTGCTGCGCCATGGTGAGGGCCGTGAGTTCAAAGAAGTCATAGCAGCAGTTTTCCAGTACCATGCAGTGCTTGCGGGTGCGCTCGGAAGTGTTCACCAGCGCCCAGCAGGCATCCAGGGTTTCTGCGGAAGGAACCTCCACGGCCACGTGCTTGCCGTGCTCCATGGCATACAGCGCCACGGGGACATGGTGAATCCAGTCCGTGCACACGTAAACAAGGTCCACGGAAGGGTCTTCGCAGAGTTCCTTGTAGGCTTCCTCGCTGCCGGTATAGACGTTGGCCTCTATCCCCTTGGCAGCCAGGTAGTCTTGGCTGGCCTTGGCTCTGTCGGGTTCCACGTCGCAGACGGCGGCCACATGGCAGCCGGGCACGAAGGACAGGCGCTTGGCGGCATCTCCGCCGCGCATACCCAGGCCAACAACACCGATACCTACATCCGGAATGGGTTCCGCGGCAAACTGCAGCATGTCAGTCTGACCAGGCTCACGCGGAGGAACGGGCAGTTTGATTACCGTTTCCTTGTTGGACTGACAGGAGAAGGCCATGAGGGCGGCCACTGCCAGAAGCAAAAAAGATTTTTTCATATCGCTCAAAATTAAAATTCAGAGAAAGCAAAAAAGGCAACAGACTGATTAACAATCTATTGCCATGCTTGTTTGTACTGGGTAGGAGAATCGAACTCCTATTGCGAGATTGAGAATCTCGAGTACTAACCGTTATACGAACCCAGCAGTTGGGAATGCAAAGGTACAATAATTTTTTTATTCTGCAAATTTTTATTTCAGGAACACGAAGAAAACCGCCAGAATCATGCAGAAAAAGGCGGCCAGGTGGTTCCACTGCACCGGCTGTCCTTTGAACAGGAACGTGACAATCACCGTGAAAATGGTCAGGGAAATCACCTCCTGGATTACCTTCAGTTGCATCAGGTTGAACGGTCCCCCGTTGCCCTGGAAGCCTATCCGGTTGGCCGGAACGGTGAGGCAATACTCAAAAAAAGCGATGCCCCAGGAGAACAGGATGATGAGGATGAGCGGCCAGCCCGTGGAGATTTTCATCTCCTGCAGCTTGAGATGGCCGTACCACGCGAACGTCATGAACACGTTCGAGAAGATGAGCATGATGATGGTCCAAAAACCTTGCATACTAAAATTTGTAATTGGGGCGCAAAGTTACTACATTTGTATGATTAAACAAACAATGACATGACCCTCATCAAATCCATTTCCGGCATTCGCGGAACCATCGGCGGCGCCCCCGGCGGCGCACTTACGCCTGTCGATATCGTCAAGTTCACGGCAGCCTACGCCGCCACCCTCCCCCAGCGCAAGCCCCAGCCCAACGGCGAGCGCTACAAGATTGTGGTGGGCAAAGACGCCCGCATGAGCGGCGACATGGTGGAACAGCTGGTTGTGGGGACGCTCGTTGGCTGCGGCATAGACGTAGTCAAATGCGGCTTCGCTTCCACCCCCACCACGGAAATGGCCGTGCTCTTTGCCCAGGCCGACGGCGGTATCATCCTCACCGCCAGCCACAACCCGCGCCAGTGGAACGCCCTCAAGCTCCTGAACGACCAAGGCGAATTCCTTACCGCCGTGGAAGGCCAAGCCGTGCTGGACCTCGCAGAGAAGGAGGACTTCAATTTTGCGGAAGTGGACCAGCTGGGCAATATTGAAGAAGAAGACTTTACGGACCAGCACCTGGACGCCGTCCTGGCCCTGCCGGCCGTGGACGTGGAAGCCATCAAGGCGGCGCACTTCACGGTGGTGGTGGACGCCATCAACTCCGTGGGCGGCATCATCATGCCCCGCCTCCTGAAACGCCTGGGCGTCAAGTGCATCGGCCTTAACTGCAATCCCACCGGAGACTTTGCGCACAACCCGGAACCGCTGCCCGCCAACCTGGTGGACCTGTGCCAGACCGTAGTGAAGGAAAAGGCGGACCTGGGCGTTTCCGTGGACCCGGACGTAGACCGGCTGGCGTTCATCTGCGAGAACGGCGAGCCCTTCGTGGAAGAATATACGCTGGTTTCCGTGGCCGATTACCTTTGCGAGCTTGCCCAGAAGGAAGGCAAGCCCATCGCCACAGTGTCCAACCTGAGCTCCACGCGTGCGCTCCGCGACGTGACGGAGAAGCACGGCGGCAAGTATTATGCCTCGGCCGTGGGTGAAGTGAACGTGACCACCAAGATGCACGAGGTGGGCGCCCTGATTGGCGGTGAAGGCAACGGCGGCGTCATCTATCCGGCCATCCACGCCGGCCGCGACGCCATGGTGGGCGTGGCCCTGTTCCTGAGCAACCTGGCCCACAAGGGGCTCAAGGTGAGCGAACTCAAAAAGACCTATCCGCAGTATTTCATCGCCAAGAACAAAATCCAGCTCAGCGACACGGCGCTTATCGACAAGATTCTGAGCGAGCTCAAGCGCATTTACGCCAAGGAGAACATCAACGACATTGACGGCGTGAAGATTAACTTCGAGGCCGACAAGACCTGGGTGCACCTGCGCAAGTCCAACACGGAACCCATCATCCGCATTTACTCGGAAGCCTCCACCATGGAAGCCGCGGAAGCCCTTGGCAATGAGGTGATTGCGGTTGCACAGAAAATAATAGGATAGTGTTCAGTTTCAGAACTACGCCGCTGGAGGACCAGCTGGACAAGGCGCTCCGGGAAGGAAAGGTGGGCTGCTTCTGCACGCAGAACTGCTGGGATACCGGCCGGGGCCGATGGATGTGGGACATTTTCCGTGAGCGCGGCAATCTGGTGACGGTGTTCAACCCGCGCGAGGCGGAGCTTACGCCGGGCACCAACCATATCGTCTTTGAAAGCGACCAGCTGGCGCAGCTGGATGCCGTGGTGGTGGAAATCCAGGACGTGGGCGTGCGGTACTTCAACTACACCAAGGACGTGATGCAGCTCATGGAAATGCTCAAGCTGCTGGGTGACGACGCCCCTTCCTTATATATCGTGGATCACATCAACCCGTCCGGCCGTGTGGTGGAAGGCTCCATCCCGGCGGTATCCGGGGAGATGTTCGTCCCCAAAGTGGCACATCGGCACGGATTGACCCTGGGAGAACTGGTTAACCTGTATGCCAGCGAGATTGGCGCCAAGTTCCCCATCCACGTGATATCGGCCATGGCCACAGACGCCAACCGGCAACTCATGCCCTGGACCATTGCGCCGGCGAGCGATATTCCGGGCCTGTTCAGCTCTTACCTGTACAGCGGCGGCGGCCTTTGGAACAACACCACCCTTACACCGGGGATTGGCACGGCAAGGCCCTATGAATATATAGGTGCACCGTTTGTGAAGCCGCTTCGCCCGGAGGAACTGCCCCAGGCGCAGGGAGCGTTGCTGCGGCCGTGTTCCTTTACGCCGGCTGCGGGCCGATACGCAGGCGAACGCTGCTTCGGCTTCCAGATTATGCTGCTGCCCGGGGAGCCGTACCACAGCCTGCTGCACACGCTGCACCTGATGCGCTGGTTCCGCGAGCACTATTCGGCCTTTGAGTTTGAGCCGGCCTTCTGGACCAAACTGGCAGACCCGGTGCTGGAGGCGTACCTCAAGGAAGAAATTTCCTTTGACGTGGTGCAGGAGCATGTGAAACTGGAGGAGCAGAAGTGGATACGCAAGGCCAAGCGCTATTTGCTGTATGACGATGCACCGTATCGGATGAAGTGAGATGGCCGGCTTGACCGGGAATCTCAAAAAGATTTGGAGTTATCGGCAAGAATTACTATCTTTGCGGTCCAAAATTGTTAACAATTTAAGTTTTTACGTAAAATGAAGAAAGGAATTCATCCCGAAACCTACCGTCTTGTAGCTTTCAAGGATATGTCCAATGACACCGTCTTCGTCACCCGCAGTTGCGCTCCTTCCAAGGAGACCCTCACTGTGGAAGGCGTAGAATACCCGCTGGTGAAGCTGGAAATTTCCAACACTTCCCACCCGTTCTACACGGGCAAGGTGAAGCTGGTGGACACCGCCGGTCGTGTGGATATGTTCTATCAGAGATACAAGAGCCGCAAAAAATAAGTTTTTGCAGCCACAAGGTTCAGCAGCCGGTTTCCCGCAGCGGGAGACCGGTTGTTTTTTTCCTTCTCCCCCATAACATTTTTTCGCTATTCTCCAAATTCTGGCAAGGCTTGCCAAAATATGGAAATCGGGCACGACGGATGTAACTTGCCAAAAATTTTAAAAGGCAACGTTATGAAAAGACAAAAGACAAACCGGCAACTGCTTTGGGAAGAAGCAACCGGACACTGCGTTTACTGCGGGCACCCCGTCACGGCGGAAGGAATGGAAGTGGATCACATTACGCCCCTGAGCCTGGGCGGCGGCAACGGCATGGAGAACAAAGTGTGCTCCTGCCCGCATTGCAACGCCACCAAAGCCGGCCGTTCACTGGAAGAATTCCTGGACAGCATGAGCGCCAAGGAACGCCGGCGTTACAGCAACCGCGTCAACACCCTGGCGGAACAAGGGAAAATGGACTGGGAAAAAGCAGAGCTGCTGGACCCGTACACCAAAGAAAACTGGGACACCGACTGGGATGATGAAGAAGATACTGACAGTTTGGCAGAAGAAAACGGGCTGGCAAGCATTTTGATAAACCTTTCTGCCGAAATACATATCCATTATGGCAGAGAAAAAGAAGAAAGATATAACCGAAGGAGCTGACGGAAAGAAGTTGGCAGCCCTGGAGGCCCGTCTGGAGGGCCTGAACGAGCAATTGGAAGAAGCGAAGGCCGCAACGGAAGAGGCTGGCAAAAAGACGGAAGAAGTACAGAAAAAGGCCGATGCCGTCAAGGCCGACTACCTGCGCCTGATGGCAGAGTTTGACACCTTCCGCCGTCGTACGGCAGAAGAAAAGCTTGCGCTTGTCAGCAGTGCATCGGCCGATACCATCAAAGGACTCCTTCCCATTTTGGACGACTGCGAGATTGCCCTGGCCAACCTGGAGAAGAGCACGGACAGCGAGGCCGCCAAGGAAGGCACCCGGATGATTTTTGGCAAGCTTACCAGCTATCTGAAGGGAAAGGGGCTGGAACGCATCGAGGCCAAAGGCGCAGACTTTGACACGGAGCTGCACGAGGCTGTCACCACCTTCCCCGCCCCGTCGGAGGAGCAGAAAGGCAAGGTGATTGACGTGGTCCAAACCGGATATACCCTGGGCGGGAAGGTTCTCCGCTATGCAAAAGTGGTTGTAGGAGCATAATGCTATGGCAAACAAAAGAGACTACTATGAAGTATTGGGCGTAGCCAAAACCGCCTCGGCCGACGAAATCAAGTCGGCCTACCGGAAGCTGGCCCTCAAATGGCACCCGGACCGTTGGGTAAACGGAACGGATGCGGAGAAAAAGGCCGCAGAAGACAATTTCAAGGAAGCGGCCGAGGCCTATTCCATCCTGAGCGACCCGGACAAGCGCGCCAAATATGACCAATACGGCTTTGCAGCCGAGCAGATGGGCGGTGGCGCCGGCGGATTCGACTTTGGCGGCATGGACATCAACGACTTCCTGCGCAATATCTTCGGCGGCAGTTTCGGCTTCGACTTCGGCGGATTCGGCGGCGGTGGTTTTGGCGGATTCGGCGGTGGAGACAGTCAGCCGCGCACCCTGCGCGGACGAGATATCCGCACCAGCGTCAAACTTACGCTGGAGGAAATCGCCAATGGCTGTGACAAGGAAATCTCGCTGGAACGTGCCCGTCCCTGCCCGGACTGCGGCGGAAAAGGTGCCAAGAACAGTTCTGACATCAAAACCTGTCCCACCTGCGGTGGCCAGGGCCGTGTACGCCAACAGGCACGCGGCATCTTTGGCATGACCTACACCATCGGTGCATGCCCTCAGTGCCAGGGAGAAGGGAAAATCATTACCAATCCCTGCCGGCGCTGTAACGGAACCGGTCTGGAGCGTCGCCGAGAAATCGTCAAAGTCCACATTCCTGCCGGCGTGGAAAATGGGATGCAAATCACCATCCGAGGAGAAGGTCATGCCGCTCCGCACGGCGGGGTAAACGGGGACCTGCTGGTTGTTATCAATGAAGTGCAGCATCCGCAGTTGCAGCGGGATGGCAACAACCTCTTTTTCACCCGTGTGATTTCCGTCATGGATGCCATGCTGGGCTGTGAGGTCTCCATCCCCTGCCTGGACGGTAGCTATAAGGTGAAAGTGGAACCCGGAACCCAGTCCGGCACCGTGGTTAAATTGCGTGGAAAGGGACTGCCCAGCGTACAGGGCTACGGCCGCGGCACCGGAGACCTATACGTCAAGTTCCTGGTTTGGGTGCCCCGTAAACTTTCCCGCAGCGAGAAAGAAGCACTGGAGCAAATGCGCAGCAGCAATAGCTTCACGCCGGATCTCTCCCGCGAAGACAAAGCCACCTTTGACAAAGTGAAGAATATTTTCTAATTTTTTCTTAAAAAGTTTTGGATGTTTGCAAATATTTAGTACCTTTGCAGTCCCAAAACAAAACGCAACCTCTTGTCAGGAGCCAAACCGCAATGTTGCTTAAAGAGAATAAAAATTATGGATTTGATTAAAATTGCAGAGCAGGCTTTCAATAACGAGAAAGCAGCCTCCTATCCGGAGTTCAAGGCCGGTGATACCATCACCGTTACCTACAGAATCAAGGAAGGTGATAAGGAAAGACTCCAGAAGTTCCGCGGTGTCGTTATCCAGATCAGTGGTATGGATCCGTTCACCAAAACTTTCACCGTCCGCAAAATCGCCAGTGGCGTGGGTGTAGAAAGAATTTTCCCTTTCCAGTCCCCGTTCATTGACAGCATTGAGGTCAACAAATATGGTAAAGTGCGTCGCGCACGTATCTTCTACCTCCGTGACCTTACCGGTAAAAAGGCCCGCATCCGCGAGAAAGTTTACACTGCTGAAAAATAAGGAAGCGGCCTAAAGGCCCTCCGAAATGGCTCCATAGCTCAATTGAATAGAGCATTTGACTACGGATCAAAAGGTTACAGGTTTGAGTCCTGTTGGAGTCACCAGAAAACCCCATTAGGCAGCGTTCTAATGGGGTTTTTCTTGTAAATTGCACAACGTTTGCACAACGAACGATCAAAACAATCCCCCGTCAGGACTGGTTACCTGGCGGGGGACATTCTTTTTGAACCGTGGTTCCCTGCTCTTAGGCAAGCTTGCCCTCCACGAGGACATCTCCAGACTTCTCACCGGTAGTGGTGTTGACGTAGAAGTACTTGAAGAAGACCTTCGGGGCACCGGCGCTCGGAGCACCACACTTGTTGTCGTAAGCGCTCTTGATGTCGATGGCGGTGGTCACCGGGGTGTACGGGTCAGCGAAGGCAGCAGCCTTGCTGTAGGCACGGGTGATACCATTGCCCTGAGGCTCGGATGCCTGGATGACGAGTTTCAGGTTGGTGACATCGGAAGGGATGTCGGCCAGGGTGAAGGTCATCGCAGAACTGGAGATGACCACGGTGGCGGCTGCAGGAGCCTCAACGCCGGTGAGCGTAGGAGGAGTCTCCATGATGTTGCCACCGCAGTAGACAACCCAGTAGTTGAGCCTCATGAAGAGGTTCGCACCGGAGATCTTGGACTTGGTGCCGAGAACGGACTTGCCCTGTGCGGTGTTGGCCGCGGCATTCCAGGCGAGAATCTGGGCGTTGGTAAGACTCTGCCAGGCCTGAGAGAGCTGCTTGAAAACAGCCTTTACGGAAGACTGGAACGCGGTCCTGGTAGAACCGCCGTATCCACGGTTGCGGATGTACTTACGACCGCGCGTCTTGGCGGCGGTGACACCCTTTGCGGAACCCGACATTTCGTCGAAGGCGATTGAAGGATTGTACTTCATGGCGAAAAAAAATTAAAGGTTGAACTTATGGTTTATTCTGATGTTTCTTCGTTGTTGTCGCGGACCAGGAAGGCGAAGGCGAATGGTTCACGTCCGGTGTCCCAGAAGCCCATCACACGGCGATCCATCGTAAATATCTTGTTCTCGATGTGGCACTCTCCCATACCGAAGCAGTCCTGGTGCCATTGGTTTCCACCACCGGGGACCGGCACGTCCGCAGTCACATCATCCGGCATCTGCTCGAATGTCGCTTCCCACGGGAGGTCCCGCTGCGCATAGGAGCAGCTGGAAAACTGCAGGTGCATAAATACCCAGTGGTCGAACACCACGACAAACGTGTCGCTGGAGAATCGAAGGTAATTGCCATCAGTGGTGACCGTGAGACGCTGCTTCGTCCCCTTGATGGTATTCGCACCCTGATTGAGTTGGGCATACATCGTCACGAAATAGAGGATTAGCGGGCCATTCTGATCAAACCACGGCTGCTTCTCCACTACGATGGTATTCTTGTCCCTAATCCAGGATTTGAGCACTGTGCCGCCGTCATAGATGGCATCACCCCAACTGTAGGACTGAGTCTCGGTAAAGCGAACAAACACACCGCCAATGGTGCTGCGGTCGATAGTCAGGTCAGGAACGGTGATTTCCAACTGCTGGCAGGCCTGGTAGTCCGGATTCGTCGGGTCGAAAGTAACCTTCGCGTTCAGGACCACGTAGTTCGGCGCCTGGTAATCCTTGAAGGTTATCTGGCCGGCACCGAAGTTATTGGATATGCTGTTGAACATGGTAAAGCAAATTGAAGGTTAATAGATGATTCCGGTTCCGAATACCTCGGTATGGGTGAAGTAAGGGCCTCCACGGTGAGCAAAAGTCAGCTGTGACTTCCCATTTCGGTTATACATATACACCAGGTAGGATTGGGCGTTAATGTGGCCATCAGCGTCATTGGAACGGCCGATGCACATTCCCGTTCCGATAACATCGGAGGGAAGTTGCTCGTCCAGGTAGACCTCGGAAGATGCGACATTACTGTGACCGAGACACTGGGCATTGAACTGCGCCACCGGAGCACCGGTAGAGAAGTCCACGTCCAGGGAGGATACGTGGCTTTCCTCAGTGGGGTCAAGATCGTCCATCGTGGCCTTAGCTCTTGTCTGGGCGGGGGCATCTCCGGTCACTATGGCCATATCCTGACGTACCTGACCAGCGAAGCCGGTTGCCGTATCCATCCAGTAGGATTCGATGAAAACTTTCTGTCCCGGGACCGGTTCCACTCCGATGGTATCGAAATAGAGCCTGGTAACATTCGCCTCTCCCCAGTCATCCTCCATACCGTGGGAAATGATGACGGTCTTGGACCAGCCGCTGGATACGCCGGCGCTCTGGGAGACCGACATCTTTATAACCAGTTTGAAGGGATCAGGTTCGTGCTGGATTCCATTGATGGTAATCAGCTCCGGAGTAACGAGGGCTTCGGTGTAAACCACAGCCGGAATATTGACAAGGTAAGAAGGCGCATCCGTAAGGATAGGCTCTCCTGCCATGACACGATTGGAGTTGAGACGAACGAAGGCATTGTGCCCGGTCATCTCTGCGGCCTTGCCGAAGTATGAAATACCCTTGAGATGCTTGGCCAAAACCTCCCAGGCTTGCATTTGGGAATCAGAGAGCTGCTTGTACTCCCGGGAGATTTTGGACAATTGATTTCGTGAATTCGCCTGGGCAGGTGTGACCACCTTGCTCTGCTTGGCACGTACAGAGAGTACATTCCGGCCATTGACCGTGCGTGCAGTGACATCCTTCGCAGTACCCGCGAAGTCATTGAACGCTATGGAAGGCTTTGCTATCATAATCCTCTTATGTATAGCAGCCTCTGATTCCAATGCAAATATACAAAAGTTTTTCTAATTATTCAAAAACAAATAATTAGATACTTTAATATAAAGTGTTACTTTAGGCGAAATTACAGCGCCATCACGAAGGATTTCTTCTTGAAAATGTTCCTATAGCCGGTCTCCGCATCGAGGAGAAAGTACCGCATATGGACCTGGTACTCCGGCAGGTCAAGGTCCCAGATGTCCTTGTAGTCAGGCACTAAGATTTCAACGATGCAGTCGGACGCCGTGCAGTTGTTGGTGGCCACAAATGAACGCAAGTAGCCCGGTCTTCTTCCCGATCCAGGCGTGGTCAACTGGATGCGGACGGCAACCCGGTATCTGGAAGGCACAGCTTTTCGTTCGAGCATCGTTCTTAGTTTGATGCTGAGCACATCCCCCTCCTCCACCGAAGCGGATGAGAATTCCACCGTGAATACCGGCAACTCCTCGAAAGCCCTGGGTGCCGGCACATGCTCATTGCCAAGCTGTGCGAATCCGTGGTATCCGGACACGAACAAATTATGACCGGTGATGTGGTGGTCTTTCCTAAATGGAGGCCTGTGGCTCTGTACGGTCAAGGCCAGCATATTCCACTGCTCCTGCGTCACGCGATCGAGTGTGCGCCAGGCCTGCAGCGCACGAAGATGAACCGACTGGGCTTCCATCTGAGGGAGCGTCCCGGGGAACTCCGGACACGCCTTCTTCTTCCAATAGCAGACACCATTCCGGTGGTAGAACGTGACATCACCCACTGATGACCAGCAGTCAGAGAAACGGATATTTGGACGATACTTTGGCATACTTCAATCTGTATAAAGAGGAACCCTGTCCGACCATCACGGCAAGACAGGGCATTGGGGAATTGTACTATGTAGTGCCTGGGTCAGAGGGACCTCGGGCGTTGAACTCTTGGACACATAGGTAGCTCAAAGGGACCTCGGTCTATGTAACAAGCATTGTTATAAGTCCAACACAAAGATACACAATAATTTTGATATTACAAACTAAAGTAACACTTTAATATAAAAATTGAGGGTCGAAGGGGGCGGAGCCCCCTGGAATTTGCTATATTATTACACCTTTATTCGTCGTTCGAGCGGGTGATGTCGGTCGAGGTTTTGATGAGGCGGAAGCGGGGGTTCTGGGGAGGCCTATGGTGCTGGCAGTCTCGCAGGCGCGAAGGTTGTGGCGGGAGCCTTGTGCGGCGGCTGTGAGTCTGCCAGTGCCATAGGGCGCGGAACGAAGTGGAGCGTGGCCCTGGAGGCGGTCTGGAAGGAATGGGGGCGGCGGGCTCTGGAGCGCCGTGGAAGGGAGACCTTAGGCTCCCTGGAGCAGCGGAAGAGACCGACGGTGTGGGTGGGCAGACGGCCTCCGGGGCCTGAGCCGGAACGGCTCACCTTGTGAGCGCGGTACTGACGTTGGAGCGGGGTACAACGGTACTCGCGAACTGGCACTGACATTCGAATAGAAGCACTACGGCTACTCCGTTGATGCGGGCGAAACCGCGCAGGGTGTACTTACGGGAAGACCTCCGAATCTTGATGTTGTTGAGTACACGCTGCGCCAGCAGCCGGAACGGCTGCCTCCTGCCTGCCCGGAACACTTCTGGCGGGATTTTTCCCGGCAGAGGTGTGAAGGAATAGCAGGCAGGTATAAACAAGCCGAAGGCTTACCGCGGAGTGGAGGGACGGGACTCTTCTGACGGAGCCTGCGGAGGAAGAGGAGTCACGGCCTGGAACGACCCAGCACCGGAGGTGCGTAAGGCGGCGGACTGCTCGCATACCACAAAGGCTGCAAGCGGGCTCCCTACCCTCGCTACTTGATGACGCTCTGCGGGGCGGCACTTTGCGCCCTCGAGTTGAAGTACTGACGGTCGAATTATGCTCGCGCAAAGTGCGGCGCTCCCGGGTTGAGGGAGGGGTGGTCCCTCCCTCCCGGGAGTGCCTTGTCCGACGCCGCCTCACCCGGGAGTTCGAAGGTAGGACTCTCGCACCGCACTGCGGGAACCAACTTAACATAATCCGGATTGTGTGCGAAGCGGAAACAAGCGCCGCTCGCGGCGACTTGTTACACAATCCCGATGGGATTATGTTATGTTGGTGGATTCCAGGCACTTACACTCGCGCTGGTAGGGCGTCTCCCGGGTGATTATCTTCCCCATCGGGGGCCAGGGGGGATAGACCAGCACGGTGAGTTGGCAGTTGTGGAGGGGACGTAGCGCCCGGAACAACTGACTACTGACCGTGACCGCTTTTCCTTTAAGTGCGTGGGGGCGAGTCTGCGTCAGCAGTCTCGCTGCGCGGGGGCCAATGGAGCGGAGGGCGTCCGCAAGTCTGTGGCAGACTTGCTCTGACACAGTCTTGCAGCGAAGGGTGGCAATGGAGGTCGCTGGTCTGGGCGGCTCTGCCGACCTGACGAGCGAGTACCTTTTCCCCTTCGAACGCTGGCATCGGCACTACCGCTGGAACAGGGCACCATCGGCCTACATCGTCCCGAGTCCCATCAGCATATCCCTCAGCGCCTCTGCCTCATCGGCCACATATGGTTTCCTCGACAGAACCATTCGAGCAATCTTGACGCCATCATCAGCCTTGGTTATCTGCTGGAAGAAAGGCTTGCCGTACTCTGGCCACACCAGTTCGGCCTTATCGCCCTCATTTACCAGATCGACATAGACGACAACCACCCAGCCGTGGTCGGTATCGTACCTCTTACAGCCGTTGACCTTCATCTTCATTTCGCTGTCCTTCACGGTGACGGTGCCCTTCTCGAAGTCCATATCGCACTTGGTGATTTCGACCGAAGGAATGCGCATCTGCTGGGACAGGATGGCGTGGTCCTCGTAGGAGACGTATCGAGGCGTTGCGATGATTTCAATGGCCTCGACGTACATTCTGCCGCTGTAGTTCAGCGGATTGGTGCTCTGCGCTGCTGCAGCGAACGATGCCAGCAACGCGATCGTTAATACTAAGATTCTCTGTTTCATCATGATTTGTGATTATAGATTGTTGTGTTTCTGTAACGCAATTATTGTCACATTCAGGTCTGCGGCCATTTCCTCCAGATGCTTGATAGGATTATTTTCCTCAAGGAGATGAATGCCGTCAATGATGAAGACACGCACCTTCTGTTCGGAGATTATAACCTTCGCCATAGTGTGCATTTCGCTAACCGATATTTCAGTGGAATCATCAATAAACAGCGGGGCTTTAGATAAAGTGATGATTCCGTTTTTGGCCTTATCCCATTCACTTTGCGGTGCTGCAGCAAGCCCGGCAATATTATCTGTGTATCGTGATAACAGAATGGTCAGAAGATCTCTTACTATATCATCTTCCATCTTCTCAAGTGAGAAGAAAACGGTAGGTACTCTATTGTCGACGGCCAAAGGGAAAGCGATGTCTGCAGCAGTCGAAGTCTGGCTTTCTTCTTCGCCGTCATCGATAAGAAAGAGACCGGGCTCCAGATTATCCGCGGATATTTCTTTAATTGACTTGATTGTTTTTACCATATGCATTTATTCGGAATGATTCTGTGGTTCATAGTATTCAGCCAGTTGCTCAAACATCTGTTTGCGCTGCTCTCGTTTCAGGCTTGCTCGTACCAGGCCGCTAACCATGCGATGGCCGTTTTTTGGACAAGCGTGCCCTCTAAAAGTGGATGGACTCTGCAGCCACTCCACTTTTACCGCGGGGCAATGAATTAGAACGAGTTTTGATGGAGAGTTCTTCGGCATCTCGTCTTGCCTGTGAGGGTTACGGATAGGGTCGTCCCACTTTGATGATTTGAAAGACTGCCCCCTATAACAGCGTCTCATGAACTTGTTTCTTAGCTTACTTCTGCTCATAATCAATTCTTCGTTTTGTAATGACCCTCGGTTTGATTTCCTTTCGGCAATCCGGGCAGAGGGTGAGCCGGTAACCTTCCAGGTTAGTGGTGACGCCGGTAGTGGAGCCGCACTTCTCGCAGGTGTGCCAGGATGCGGCTATGGCCTCGTTAATGAGTTGTCTGAGATCCTCTGGTGCGTTGTAGTGGTAAATGCGGAGGCCGCCGAACTTCTGTTTGATCTGGCTGACCTCAACGGGTATTTCCGGATGGTCTGCGTTGAAGGAATCAATGGCCGCTGCGACTTTCTCAATCAGCGGCCACCATCCTTTTCCGCACTCCCAGGGCATTTCTTTGATGGACTTCATCATTTCAGTTTGAATGAGTTCCTCCAGGGCCAAAGGGCCTCCACCGCCATCATAGTGCGGCCGATGAAGTGGCCCTTCGGCGCAAGCTTGGCAAAAGCAATCTTCATGAGTCTTTCGCACGACGCATCCATCAGATATGCCTGTTCTTGGTAAAAAGGAATGCCATAGCTGTCAGAGAGGGCGCGATTGATGGCTGCGTTTTCGTAGGATTCTATTTTACTCGGATTCTTTTTCCTGGCAAGGGCCTCATTGAAGAGGTGAATTCGGTCCGGATGATACATCGCGTTCAGGAGTACCAGATCCGACATCGATTCCGGGTCGAAGTCGAAGAGCCATTCTCGCATCTTGTCGGACTCGAACCAGATGGTGCCGTCGGTGGCACCTCGGCTGAACAGCTGCAGCGCAGACTGATCCAGCGGATGCCATCCCTCTTTGAGGGTGCGGGTGAAGCGGTCCAGCTCGGCGTAGGTGGTGATGCGGAGTTTGACGTTCATGAGTTCGATGCCATCGAGGAAACTAATCTCGAAGAGGCCGGGCTCCGTTTCGATGACCATTTCGTTTTCGCGACCGGAGAGGACCTTGCGGGCCACTTCAAGGCAGCCGGTGCCGGCCTCGAAGGGGATCTCTGCGCCGTCGTGGACGGACTTTGTGAATCGGCTGAAGGGAAGGTCCCATTCCACCGGATTGACGCGGGTGACGCCGGTCAAGAAGAGCAGATAGGAATCGGGAAGATAGCTGTAGCCAGGGCTGACCACGATGCGGGCGCTGCGCATTTTTGCGACCAATTCCTGTAGGAGAATGATGAGGCACTCGCGGCCGGGGTCGGCGTCCAGCCAGTCCAGTTCCTCGGTGAGGCGGGCCTGGAGGGCGGAGAGGGTGACCGGAGCATAGTGGGTGGTTTTGGTGCGCTCGAGGGCGCTGTTGAGTGTTTGTAAGAGTTTTTTATTCATATTTGAAACTTTGTTTTGCTTGTTATCGTATTTCTTGCGACCTTTGGTACCGAAGGCTGCGGCTGTTCAGAGGATTTCAGACTTGTCAAAGACTCTTCGGCAACCTCCTCGTCAGGAAAAGTTACAATTTATCAATACGAAGTCGCATTTTAAAAAGCCGCGTTTTTTGGCCAAAATCGGCACTTCTCCGGAAAAAACTTTTCAAAATCTGCATTGTAGACCATTCTGCCGCGCTTGCAAAAATGCCAGCGATTTTTTACCTTTGTGAAAACCACTTTTTATGCCCCTGAAACTCTATCTCGACAAGCGCCAGAACAAGCACAAAGAGGCCCCTATCAGGGTTGTCTGGTCTTTCAACGGAGACCGGTATCAGACCACGATGGGATTCAGCATCCCTCCTGAGGCTTGGGACGACCAGGAATGTCGCGTGACGCCTGCCGCATACAATCACAAGAACACGGCGTCCTCCACCATCAACGCATTCATCATTGCCATGGAGAAAGCGGTGAATCGTCTGGAGAACTATACCCGCACCCAGAACGCCACCCTCACCAAACCTATCGTGAAAAAGGTCGTGGCCGACGTGATTGCCGCTGGTGGCGAATTCCCCTATGAGCAGGAGAAGGTCTGGAGGAAGATGCTGAGCGAGCGGTATATGACCAAAGAACGCTACTTCCAGCACTTCCGTGGAGGTAAGTACAAACTCATCGGCTTTGGCAAAGACTCCGAAACCCTCGAAGATGTGGTCATCTATCAAGCCCTGTACGGCGCCAACCAAATCTGGGTACGCCCCTACGACATCTTCTTCAGCAAGGCAAAAGACGAGAACGGGAATGAGGTGGATAGGTTTACAGAGATTAAATTGTAACTATTATATGAATATGAGCACAGCAGATCTTATTGCAAATGCGGCTGAGAACAATCCCGTTTATTCTCTTTTTAACAACACGGAAGTACTAAAGTTCCTTGATGGTCTCGAAATCGAAAAGACCATTTGGAGAGATGATATAGAATCTGAACGTTCACTGCGCCTGGCTACCAAGGCGCCCAAAAAATCGGATGACCTTATCCATTCTTTCAACCTAAACCCTATATCATTCCCCGCTAAGTTCAAGGAAGCCATTGGAGGCGATGGCCAAGAATACAGGAGAATCAGAACACTGCATTCCTCCTCCCTCATTAGCCTGCTTTGCTTCTACAGCGTGTCCGAGACAAAACCGCTATCCATATCCATTGATGGACATAATATCGAGTTTACTGAATCTCACTTTGAAAAAAAGAATCCAATTGGACGCGACGAAGAAGGCAAACCTCATGAGTCCAATATGGATGTATTCCTAAAAGGACGGGACAAAGCAACCGGCAAGGATGTGGTTCTCTTCCTTGAGTCAAAGTTCTCTGAGTATTTGTCGTGGGGAAAACACACCGAGATTTCCAATTTCGTGTACTGGGAAACGTATGCCAAACTCTTCAACAGGGGCTATTTGAATAGAATGGGATTAAAGTATGACCCCATGGATAAAAATAAACAGTATTCTGAACTGTCTTCAATTAAAGGGCGCACCCATCACTATGCCGGCGGCATCAAGCAAATGGTTTCTCATTTCATTGGGGTGAAAAATATAACTGATACCGAGGCCTATAAAAACTGCGATATTTATCTTGGGGAGATTCTTTTCCGATTCCCAGAAACAGTAGATCCCAAGAACAAGAAGTTTAACGACTACACACACCTCTACGGTATCCTGGCGGAAGGACTGAATTTCATCTCAGATTCCAAGTTTAAGATTGTAGGGCAATGCCTTACCTATCAGGATGTCTTTAAGGCGTTTGACTTGGAAGAGACTGTTAAAACCTTCTACTCCCTGTGATAACTACCTCATTCGTGTAGACTCAAAAAACACTATTGCTACAAATAGCGCATCTAAGATAGAATCGCGCTGGCAATGAGGATACCCAGGATGATTATTATCCAGATGAAGGACCAGTCGATGCTGCGTTTCTTCTTTTGCTGAGACGTAGCAGCCGTAGTTGCAGGTGTGGTGGCCACTGATGGTTCGCTCGGAAGATAATGCTCACGGACGGCAGCAAGGAGTTTTGTGGCCTGGGCAATTAGCTTCTCGCATTCTACCACTTCGTCCTCAAGTTCTTCACTGTCCTCGAAATCGCCGGGATATTCTTCTTCTCGTTCAACGTCGTCGTCAATGGCTTCAACTGGAAGGTTGGAGATAAGGAAGTTGACATCGGCCTGAATCTCGTCCAATTTGCGCTCGAGGTCCACGGGATCGAATGAAGGGTCTAACAGGTAGTCCTTCTCATTCAAGGCCGTCAGGAACTCAATTCCGAGGCGTACTGCTGCTGATTCGTTCTCGTACATAGGCGTCTTAGAATTGGATTATCTGGCGGAGGCGCTGGTCGATTTGACGCCAGTCTTGGCCGAGGTCGACGGTGCAGAAGCGGAGGATGTGGCCACCGGAAGCGTAGTCCTTGTTGGTGACATCGATGTCGGTCTTGGGATAGACCATGATGCCTTTTGTCTGCAGGGTGTATGGGACGGCGGGGTCTTCCTGGTTCTTGATGTAACTCTCGATTTGGCGGATGTGGTCGGTGCGGAGGTTCTTGTTGACGCCGAAGCGGGACACGAACATCTCCTGGTAGTATTTGGCGTCGAGGATGATACGCTTGCCTTCTTTCGGGTTGTCGAGGGTGACATCGGTCTCCATTATCGGCAGCAATTCCACATCTTCTGCATTGATGGCGTCGAAGTGGAAGGAGATTCTGGTGCGACGTACTATCGGGTATTCATTGCGGCATTCCTGGTGGTAGAAGTTGCGCAGGAAGGCTTCGAAGATGCTGTTCATCACGTCCTCGTCGCGGGTGAAGTCGATGAATCGGTATTCGCCCGGACGCTGTTTATCCGGCAGCATATTGGCGTGCAGCATTTCGCAGACGCTGATAATGAGGCGGTAGAAGCGGTTGTTGCGATTGAGCCGGACATCCTTGAAGGTGCCCCTATTGATGTCGATGATGGTGACTTTCGGGAAGCGGCGGAAGGTGCGGAGGAGGTCCTTCTTGACGTTTTTGTCCAAGTCCTTGTTCCCGAGGAGCCGATACAGCATGGTGTAGACAATCTGGTTGAGCAAGATGTCTCCGGTGAGGTCATCAAGGGTGCAGATGGTCTTACCTTCGCGGTGCCGGTTGGCTTTGATGGTCTTGGCGAGTTCCAGTTTCCCTTTGATGCCTGCTATCTCTTCCTCGTGGGTGCGGTATTCCTTTGCAATGCCACGCTTCAGGAGAATATCAGCACCTTTGTTCAGGAGGCGCGACAGGAGATCCAGTACGGCTGGGCAAGAGTCGGCATCGACCTTCAACCAATCGCGCTGCTCCGGCAGCCCCCAGGCATAGCACAGGAGGTAATAGAGGTTTTGTATGGGAATCTGGGCCTCCACCGCTACAGTTTGAGCATCTTCTTCAGGGCATCGAGGCGGTCACTATCGTCATAGCAAACCTCGTCCAGATACGGAAAGAGTTCATATTCGCAGATGTCTTCCCACCAGGCGGCTTCCTCACCCTTCTTGAATCCTTCAAAGTTGCAGAAATAACTGTGGCCGATTTCCATTCCACGGAGCATCTCGGTGTCCTGGATGACTTGATTGACGGCCACAATCTTTGCGGTGATGGTGTCCACGAAGGATTTGTCCATCTTGGCCTTAAGGAAGTTCTTGAAGGTATCGCCGAACTCCGGTGTCAGGGTGATGAAGGAGAAGCGGCGGCGGAGGGCGTAGTCCACTATGGCCAGGGAACGGTCTGCCGTGTTCATACAGCCGATGAGATAAACGTTCTCCGGAACACAGAAAGGCTCGTCAGAAGCGTTTGAGTAGGTCAGACGCACCATGTGCTTCGGCCCGCGCTTATCGTACTCAATGAGCATCATCAATTCGCCCAGTATCTTGCTGAGGTTGCCACGGTTGATTTCATCAATGATGAAGAAGTACGGGCGGTTATCGTTCTTGGCCCGCTGGCAGAAGTCGTAGAAGATGCCGTTACGAACCACGAAGCCATCCTTGGACGGGCGGATGCCCTGGATGAAATCCTCGTAGCCGTAGGACTGGTGGAACTGGACCATCTCGATGCAGGAGTCGTTCTCTTCGCCGAGGATAGAATACGCAATCTTCTTGGCGAGGAAGGTCTTACCGACACCGGGAGGTCCTTGCAGAATGATGTTCTTTTTGCGCTTCAGGATGCTCTCGATGTGGTGGAAGGCCTTCGGGTTGATGAAGGGCTTTTCAGGGTCTTTCTCGAAGGAATAGACGGGATTGTCCTCACTCTCCGGGCTGAACAGAATCGGCTCTGGGGAACCTTTCTTGACGTATTCCAGCAAGCGGTTGTACTCGGCCGCCGTCAGTTTGAACAGGGAGCCTTGGTTATTCCTGAACACTTCGCTCTGCTTCAGGATGTCGTCTTGGAGCAGCTCGGTCCAGGAGACCTGGTGGCTGAATTTCTCCAGAATCTTGAAGACGAATTCATCTTTGGATCTCTTGGTCACTTCGAAGAGAGCCTTGACCTTCTTGACCGGCGTGGTCTCGTATCCGATGATGAGGTCGCCGGGCTTGATGGTTTCGAAGTATTTGTACTTCTGACGCTTGTTGCCGTTCTCATTGAAGGCGGTATAGTTCTGCGTCTGACCAATACCGATGGAGT
>Ga0256405_10003430_pt1 | contig 32674 bp, 27 predicted proteins | sample RumenRJG_02DNA_FD_189096 | JGI IMG/M metagenome (GOLD analysis project Ga0256405, IMG submission 189096) | Bovine rumen microbial communities from Lethbridge, Alberta, Canada - RJG_02 | ecosystem: Host-associated > Mammals > Digestive system > Stomach > Rumen | place: Canada: Alberta...
TATCGATGCCATTATTGACAGCTATCTCGGCGGCATTTATCTTGGTTATCATACCGCCTGTACCCATCTTGGTGCCTGCACCGCCTGCCAGTTTCCTGATATCGTCGGTAAGTTCTTCAACTACGGGTATCAGCTTGGCATCGGGGTCAAGACGGGGATCGGCGTCGTAAAGTCCGTCGATATCTGACATTATTATCAGCAGATCGGCATTTGCTATCTTAGCCACGGTAGCCGCCAGCGAATCGTTCTCGCCAACTTCAAGCTCCAGCTCATCGATGGCAACAGTGTCATTCTCGTTGACTATAGGTATAGCACCAAGCTGTATAACTCTTTCCAGAGCGTTCTGAACGTTCTGTCTTCTGTCCTCTAACAGCACGAACTTTGTCAGCAGAAGCTGTGCCACATTTATGCTGTATTCCGCAAAAAGCTTGTCATAAAGGTACATAAGCTCACACTGACCCACAGCCGCACACGCCTGCTTTGTGGGGGTATCCTTTGGTCGTTCCACCAGACCTATCTTTGACATACCCAGACCGATAGCGCCGCTTGATACAAGTATTATCTCATGACCCGCATTCTGCAGGTCTGCCAGATTCTTTACCAGTCCCTCAACGCGCCTTATATTAAGTCTGCCCGTGCGGTGGGTAAGGGTAGATGTACCGACCTTTACCACAACTCTCTTCTTATCTTTTAAATATGACATTTCAACAGCTTCTTTCCTTATACTTTATCCAACTATTACAATATCTCATTCAGGTTATCATAAACGAATTCCTGTGCCGTTCTCGGGAAAAGAACGGTCTTGTAAGTCCTGTTGAGAGATGATATCTTTTCCCTCTCGATTATCCCTGCCTCCTCCGAAAGTATGGTAGCCGCCAGTCGCTTCTGACCGTTCTCCACTTTTTCCGTGAGGTAGTTCTCGTTTATGAGCCAGCTTTTTATAGCTTCGCTGACAGGCTTCTTGTCGGCGCTGAGTCCCAGCTGAGTGAGTATCTCGTCACACATCTGCGGAAGAGAAAGTTCTTCGTCCATACCTTGCAGACCCTCCGCGCCGTTCTTTATCATATCAGCCAGACTTCCGCTTTCGGCAGTATCCGACTGCATATTTTTCCTTTCGGGATGTTCACGGAGATACTTGTTTATCTCCGCCGTGAAGTACATACCATACCTCTCCTGCTTTACCTTGCCCACGCCGGGCACTTCCAGAAAATCGCTCTGTGTCACAGGCATACGCACGCACATCTCACGCAGTGCAGAATCTCCGAAAACTATGTAGGCTGGCACCGATATCTCTGCCGCCAGCTTCGCACGAAGTTCACGCAAACGCTCGAACAGTTCTCTGTCAAAAGCGGTAACGCCGCGCTCTTTCTTTTTGATAACAGCAGGTTCGTCCTTGCTGTGCTTCGGCAGACGCATACTTACCTTTTTATTCTGCATCAGCACCTCAGCAGACCTCCGTGTCAGCACAAGCGTGCTGTGCTCGCCCTCAGTGAGATAGCCCTCAGCCTGTAAATACTGTATCTCGGAGCGTATCTGCGCTGTGGATACATCTTTCATTATCGAATAGGTGGAAAGGGTATCCAGTCCGAACTGCTTTATCTTTGAATTTGCAGAACCTTTCAGCACAGCGGATACCACCACTGCACCGAAATGCATATTCCTCTGATGGAGTCTGTATACGCAGGAAAGAATCTTCTGCGCATCAACGGTTATATCAGTAAGTTCTGTCTCCCCAAGACAGTTCGAGCAGTTTCCGCAGCTGCATTGGCGCTTTTCGCCGAAATAATCCAGTATGAACTGCCTAAGACATCTGCCTGTGTTGCAGTAATCCGTCATCTGACGAAGCTTTTGCAGATCACGCTTTTTGACAAGTTCCTGCGCCTCATCGTCCAGTTCCGAATTATCCCGCGAATTTTCAATAAGAAATTTATTGGTAACTATATCCCGCGCCCCATACAGAAGTATGCATTTTGCCTCACTTCCGTCACGGCCTGCACGGCCCGCTTCCTGATAATAATTTTCAAGATTTTTGGGCATATTATAATGGATGACAAAGCTGACATTGGATTTATCTATGCCCATGCCGAAAGCATTGGTCGCCGCGATAAGGTTCACACGGTCATATATGAAATCGTCCTGATTCTTTTTTCTTTCCTCTGCCGAAAGCCCCGCATGATACCTCGTGCAGGCTATGCCGTCAGCAGTCAGCTTTTCGCTGACCTCGTCCACAGCTTTTCTGGTGGCACAGTAGATTATCCCGCAGCTGCCCTTGTTTTCCAGAACTATCTTCTTAGCGGCAGCATACTTGTCCTTAGCGTGTTTCACTCCGAAATAGAGGTTCTCACGGTCGAAGCCCGTGGTCACCGATACAGGGTCGTTAAGTCCCAGCATACGCACGATATCCGACCTTACCTGGTCTGTCGCCGTCGCCGTGAATGCGCCAACCGTAGGACGATAAGGAAGCTGTTCAAGAAACTCGGATATCCTCAGATAATGTGGTCGGAAATCCTGTCCCCACTGAGATACGCAGTGGGCTTCGTCCACAGCTACCAGCGATATCTTCACATTCCTTGCAAGTCCCAGAAAAGATGGCGTGCAAAGCCTTTCGGGTGCAACATATATCAGCTTGTACATTCCCCGGGAAGCATTGGCTATTGCGGTATTGTACTGCTGTGTCGTAAGGGAAGAATTAAGATAAGCCGCCCTCACGCCCGACTGTATAAGGCTGTTGACCTGATCTTTCATCAGCGATATCAGCGGCGATATGACAAGCGTTATGCCATCAAGCATCAGCGCAGGTATCTGATAGCACATGGATTTTCCGGCACCAGTAGGCATTATGCCCACAGCATCGCGTCCGCTGAGAAGCGCATCGATAAGAGGCAGCTGTCCCTCACGAAAATCCGTATGCCCGAAGAAATCGCGCAATACGCTGTATTTATCCGAAAAATCGGTCATTGTATCATCAGCTCTTTCCGGGATTAACCTTTCGGCGGTCAATTGACCCGCCTAATTATACATACACAGTATATTATATCACATTCCGCAGAAAAATGCAACGGTTTCAATTTTTAATTCACATTTCATAATTCATAATTAATAATTATTGGCATGAGCTTTGTGTACTTTCCTATAAATTGCTAATGCCATAAAAAAGGAGAATAAAATGCTTATAGTTTTTATCCGCTCAATTATCCTGTATTTCGTAATAACAGCAGCCGTCCGACTTATGGGAAAGCGCCAGATAGGCGATCTTCAGCCCTCGGAACTTGTGATAACGATGCTTCTCTCCAACATCGTGACCCTCACTGTCGAAGATATCAGCATACCCATGATAATGGGCATCGTTCCAGTCTTCACACTCGTCAGCATCGATGTCTTAGTGTCATATCTTTCGCTGAGGTCGCGGCGTATACGCCGTACTGTCAGCGGTTCATCAAAACTGATAATATCCGACGGCAAGATCGACCAGAAAGTGATGCGTGAACTTCGCTTCACAACCGATGACCTCATGGCATCTTTACGCGCACAGCAGATATTCGACCTCGCCGATGTCCAGTTCGCCGTAGCCGAAACAACAGGTACTATCTCCGTCTGCCCGAAGAAGTCTTCCGTGCCGCCCACCGCCAAGGACTTAGGCATGACTCCCGAAAACACAAACCCGCCCGTCATGCTGATAAGCGACGGTGAAGTTTCCACCGCCGCCCTGAGATTTTTAGGTCTTGATATGGAATGGCTGAACAAAGTTGTCAAAGCCGATGGCGCATCGATCACCGATATCTTCATAATGACCGCCGAAAGCCCATCAAAATATACTATTATAAAAAAGGAGAAAAATCAATGAAACGACTTCTGATAAGCCTGACCCTGCTGACCGCTATCCTCGCCGCAGGTATCCTGTCCGCCGCTTATGTAAGAAACACCGAGGTCCGTATACAGTCACTGTGCGCCGAGATAAGAGAACAAGCCCTCGCCAATGCAGACCCGTCAGCCGCTGTATCCGAGCTTCGCACCTGCTGGCAGGAACACTGCAAGATACTCTCGTTTCTCGAAAACTTCAACAGCGTATCAGCAATATCCGCCGAAATGAGCCGACTGCCTGCTCTTGCCACAGCCGCACCTGCCGACCTCGTTGAACAGATAGATTTCATCTCCGAGCAATGCCGTCTTCTATCCCGACGCCATCTTCCGAGCCTGCGTTCTTTGCTGTAAGATGACCCATCAAACCAACAAAAAACAGCCCGCAGAGAATTCTGCGGGCTGAACGTATTAGCATATTAGTCCTGATACTTGCCTCTCTTAACGTAGGTAGTATGCAGATACTTGTGAGCGTTGTGAGCGCCGGGAGCTTCAAAGAAGTCCTTGTACAGCATATCGCAAACAGGGCTCTCGTGAGACATTCTCAGCTTCATGCTGCTGTCTGCATCGTACAGAGCCTTAGCTCTGATAGCCTTGAGGTCAACGAAGTTTCTAACTGCGTCGCTCTGAACAGGCTGACCGCCGCCGTTGATACAGCCGCCGGGACAAGCCATGATCTCAACGAACTGGTAATCTCTCTCGCCGGAGAGTATGCCGTCGATGATCTCTCTTGCGTTAGCAAGACCGGAAGCAACTGCTACCTTTACGGTAACGCCGCCTACTGTGTAGGTAGCTTCCTTCAGACCCTTTGTACCTCTTACATCGTGGAACTCCAGAGGCTCGCACTTGCCGTCCAGCTTAACAGCTGCGGTTCTGAGAGCAGCCTCCATAACGCCGCCTGTTGCGCCGAAGATAGCGCCTGCACCGGAAGCGATCTCGAAAGGATCGTCGAACTTCTCGTCAGGCAGAGCATTGAAGTCGATACCAGCTTCTCTGATCATTCTGCCCAGCTCACGGGTTGTGAGTGCAACATCAACGTCATCATAATCGCCGTTTCTCTGCTCTTCTCTTGTTACCTCGAACTTCTTAGCAGTACAAGGGATAACGCTGACTACGAACAGGTTCTTGGGATCGATGCCGTTCTTCTGGCAGTAGTAGCTCTTGAGCAGTGCGCCGAACATCTGCTGAGGAGACTTACAGCTCGACAGATGAGGCAGGAAATCAGGATAGAAGTGCTCACAGAACTTTACCCAACCGGGGCAGCAAGATGTGAACATAGGCAGAGTGCCCTTGTTCTGGATCCTCTCGATCAGCTCGTTAGCTTCTTCCATGATCGTGAGGTCGGCAGTAACGTCCATGTTGAAGATGTTAACGTCGCCCAGTCTTCTGATAGCAGCGACCATCTTGCCCTCAACGTTAGTACCAACAGGGTTGCCGAACTCTTCGCCCAGAGTAGCTCTGATAGAAGGAGCGGTGAAGAATACGACCTTCTTCTCGGGATCTGCGATAGCGTCCCAAACCTTCTTCTCGCTGCTCTTCTCGGTAAGAGCGCCAACAGGGCAGGATACGATACACTGACCGCAGCCTACGCAAGCGGTAGATGCCAGAGGCATATCGAATGCGGAACCAACGTGAACGTTGAAACCTCTTCTTATGTTGCCGATAACGGAAACGCTCTGTACATTCTTACAAGCAGCAACGCATCTCATACACTGGATGCACTTGTTGTTATCTCTTACGAGGAAAGGAGTGGAGTCATCGATAGGCTTGTTCATTTCCTCGGGCATGAATCTGTCCTCATCTGCGCCGTAAGCAACGCTGAGCTTCTGCAGCTCGCAGTTGTTAGCTCTTACGCAGGAGAGACACTTCTTCTTGTGGTTTGAAAGGAGAAGTTCCAGAGTAGTCTTTCTGGACTTTCTTACCTTAGGAGTATTTGTGAATACCTCCATGCCTTCTGCTGCAGGATGTGTACAAGCAGCAACAAGACCTCTTGCGCCTGTGATCTCAACTACACAGATACGGCAAGCGCCGATGCAGTTAACGTCCTTCAGGTAGCAGAGTGTAGGTATATCAACATTAGCAGCCTTAGCAGCTTCGAGAACGGTAGAACCTGCGGGAACTTCAACAGGTATGCCGTTTATTTTAAGATGAATCATTTCCATAGTTCTATACCCTCCTCTTACTTCTTGATGATAGCGCCGAACTTACAGTTGTTCATGCAGACACCGCACTTGATACACTTGGTTGTATCGATAACGTGAGGATTCTTGACAGTACCTGTAATAGCGTTTGCGGGACAATTTCTAGCGCAGAGCGTACAGCCCTTGCACTTGTCGGCGATGATCTCATACTGGAGCAGGTTCTTGCAGACGCCTGCAGGACATTTCTTGTCCTTGATGTGAGCAAGATACTCGTCGCCGAAATACTGAAGTGTGGAGAGTACAGGGTTAGGAGCAGACTGACCCAGTGCGCACAGTGAAGAAGACTTCATGTGTGTAGCCAGATCCTGGATCTTCTCCAGATCCTCCATCTCGCCCTTGCCGTCAGTGATCTTCTCCAGCAGCTGGAGGAGCTTTCTTGTACCAACACGGCAGGGAGTACACTTACCGCAGCTCTCATCAACAGTGAAGTTGAGGTAGAACTTGGATACATCGACCATACAGTTGTCCTCGTCCATAACGATAAGTCCGCCTGAACCCATCATGGAGCCCAGAGCAGCGAGGCTCTCGTAGTCGATAGGAGTATCTATATGCTGTGCAGGGATACATCCGCCTGAAGGACCACCTGTCTGCGCAGCCTTGAATGCCTTGCCATCAGGGATACCGCCGCCGATCTCTTCGATGATCTCACGGAGAGTAGTACCCATGGGTATCTCAACCAGACCAACGTTAGTGATCTTGCCGCCCAGAGCGAATACCTTAGTACCCTTGGACTTCTCAGTACCCATAGCAGAGTACCAAGCAGCACCCTTTCTGATGATCTGTGCAATGTTAGCGTATGTCTCAACGTTGTTCAGCAGAGTAGGCTTGCCGAACAGACCCTTAACAGCAGGGAAAGGAGGTCTCGGACGAGGCTCACCTCTGTTACCCTCGATAGAGGTCAGCAGAGCAGTCTCTTCGCCGCATACGAACGCACCTGCACCCAGTCTGATCTCGATATCGAAATCGTGACCTGTGCCCAGGATGTCCTTGCCAAGCAGACCGTACTCTCTTGCCTGATCCAGAGCGATCTGGAGTCTGTTAACAGCAACAGGATACTCAGCTCTTACGTATACATAACCCTGGTGAGCTCCTACAGCGTAGGAAGCTATTGTCATAGCCTCGATAACAGCGTGGGGGTCACCCTCGAGGATAGATCTATCCATGAATGCGCCGGGGTCGCCCTCGTCTGCGTTACAAGCAACGTACTTAACATCGCCGGGAGCGTCCTTTGTGAACATCCACTTTCTGCCGGTGGGGAAGCCTGCACCGCCGCGTCCTCTGATACCGGAATCGAGAACTTCCTTAACTACCTCATCGGGAGTCATGGAGGTCAGTGCCTTATACAGTGCCTGATAACCGTCGGTAGCGATATACTCCTCAATATCCTCGGGGTCGATAACGCCGCAGTTTCTCAGAGCGATTCTCTTCTGCTTTCTGTAGAAGTTTGTCTCATACAGAGAAATGATGGAACCGTCCTCGTGAACAGTCTCCTGATACAGCAGATCCTTGCAGATCTCGCCGTTTACGAGATGCTCGTCAACGATTCTCTTGATGCCCTCGGGAGTAGCCTGTGCATAGAAAGCACCCTCGGGGTATACTATAACGATAGGACCGAGAGAGCAAAGGCCGAAGCAGCCTGTTCTTACAACGAGTACTTCGTCAGCGATGCCCTTTGCAGCCAGCTCATCTTTCAGAGCCTTCAGAACGTCCATAGAATGTGAGGACTGGCAGCCGGTACCGCCGCATACGAGTACCTGCTTGCGGTAGCCTGTTTCCTTGGCGAGCTTCTCGCCTTCCTCAGCGATTATTGTCCTGACTTTAACGATATCCGCCTTAGCGGCTTTGATCTTATTCAGTTCTTCGATGGTCATACTGCCTTACCTCCTTACTTGTAGCTATCCAGGATCTTTGCGACCTGTTCGGGTTTCAGCTTGCCGTAAACGTCCTCGTCTACCAGCATTACGGGAGCCAGACCGCACGCGCCAACGCAGCGGCAGGAATCGATGGAGAACATACCATCAGCAGTACACTCACCGCTCTTTATGCCCAGCTTTGCTTCAACAGCCTCCAGTATCTTATCGGAGCCCTTAACATAGCAGGCAGTACCGAGACAGACGCTGATCCTGTGCTTGCCCTTGGGGGTAAGAGAGAACTGGCTGTAGAATGTTGCAACGCCGAATACCTCCGACAGTGAAACGCCCAGTCCGTCAGCGATCATCTTCTGGACCTCGATAGGAAGATAGCCGTAGATCCCCTGAGCCTCCTGCAATGTAGGCATCAGTCCACCGGGCTGGTCATGGTGCTTAGCAATGACTTCCTTAAGCTGTGCCTCCTGCTCAGGAGTACCCTGAAAAGGAATAACGGTTTTCTCAGTCATAAAATAACCTCCTTAATTGATTTTGCATAACAAAATATACTGATCATGCGCTGCGCGTATAAAGACAGTCATAGTCCTCCGCGAAATGTGCAAAATGCAGAATTTCTCCGAACATAAAAACAAAGCCGTCTGTTATACCTTTTTACATAGGGGATATAAGTGCGTATATGCCCCATAAATCAAGGCGCAGCCAACATTATTATTATACATTATTTCGACTTTCTTTTCAAGCATTTTGGAAAAATTAATAACCAAACTTAATTGCATTTTTTTATGCATTTTTACGCAAAATGTTTGGTTAGTCGTGTATAATTCAGTTAGTATAGACTAATATTTTGCCTATCCCCCACATTTCCGACCACCCGAATAAGTCTCGTAGGCGATGGGGTATATATGATTTTATATGCCTGCAAGAATTCTTTCATTTTTATTTGTGTAACAATGCGTTAATAAAATGTCAATTGATAAAATGCACAAAATATTTTCGCTAAATTTGTGAATGATTTTTCGAAATTTTTGTATACAAAACACAAAAAATATGCTATAATAAATTTAGCCCAAAGGAAAGGAGCGATGTTCCATGAGGTCTATCATAACTATAAGCCGTGAGTTTGGCAGCGGCGGCAGAGAGATCGGCAAGCTGCTTGCCAAAGATCTTGATATCTCGTTTTATGATAAAGAGCTTCTGGAAATGGCTTCCAAGGACAGCGGGATATGTGAAGAGCTCTTCGTCAAGAATGACGAGAGTTATACCAACAGCTTTCTTTTCTCCCTTGTTATGGGCAGTTATCCTGTATCTGCGGATGGCAGGATAAATCCCGACCTACCTCTGAACCACAAGATATTTCTTGCGCAGTTCGATACTATCAGGAAACTTGGCGATAAGGGTCCCTGCGTTATAGTCGGCAGATGTGCAGACTATGTTTTAAGGGATAACCCGAGGGTCATCAATTTCTTCCTGACGGGAGACCTGGCTGATAAAAAAGCGCGTATCCTTGGCAGATACGATATTGAAAAGGACAAGGTGGAGGACTTCATAAAGAAGACCGATAAACGCCGTGCTTCCTATTATAATTATTATACCGACCAGAAATGGGGCGCAGCTCCCAATTTCGACCTGTGCATCAATACGTCCAAGACGGGGATACAGGGTGCGGTACAGCTCATGAAGGAGTATATAGCTATCAAAGAGAACTATAAGCCCGATTGAGTACCTTAAATAACGACATTCATGTTTTTAATTCATTTTACTTTCCTTACTACGAAAAGACACCGAGCCGGGAGGTCGGTGTCTTTTTGTGTGCAAAAAAATAAGAGGTACCGCAAGACGATACCTCTGAAGCTACTATTATAAATTATACATTATCCACTATTCATTTTATACCGTGATCCAGTAACGCTTCATCTGAGCACCATCGACATCGATGGTTTTCTCGAATACCCCGCCGTTAGCAAGAATTGTTTTCTCACTGGCAAAGTTATCTGCATTGCACGTTACAAGCATCTTTTCTATGCCGAGCTTTCTTGCGTTCTGAATATTCAAGCGGAGCATTTCCTCGCCATAGCCTTTTCCGCGTTCTGAGGGACGAACGGAATATCCGCAGTGCCCGCCCCAAGTTCCGAGAATTGGGTGATCTATGTGATGCCGCAAATCGATTATCCCAACGATACGATCGTCACTTTGTCTGACCGCCAGATATGTGTCAGATGGTACCTGTGAACCGACCTCACCACACGTTGCTTTGTTACTGCGAAGTTCACAGATGCGTATCCATTCTTCGATGGAACTGCAAGTGTCCAGGGACATACAGCCTGCAAACAGATCTTCGCTGTCTGCGTCGTTTTCCAGTATCTCACTCCTGAATGCCCAGATATCCTTGGCATGATCGTGGTCGGGTGAGATAAGCCTTATTGTATCCACAATGATCTCCTTTTAATAATGCAGCACCCTCTGTATATTGCTGTGTACCTGCCGCCTGTCGCTGAGGTTCAGACTGCGTATCATACGCCTTACGGGAAGTATCTGCGGAGGTGCAACGGAAAGGGAATCCAGCTGCATATCCAGAAGTATCTCCGTCAGTGAAAGATCGGCCCCCATCTCTCCACAAAGACAGACCTTTATTCCCTTGCTGTGAGCATTGTCAACAACAAGTTTTATCATTCTCAGCACCGCCAGATGATTAGGCGGAACAACATTCTCGTAGTTCGGGTTCTGCCTGTCTATCGCCAGAGTGTACTGTTCAAGATCATTGGTACCTATACTGAAAAAGTCCACCTCTCTCGCCAGCAGATCGCTTATCATCACCGCCGCGGGAGTTTCGATCATGACACCAAGCTCAACATCATTACCGAAAGCTATGTGCTTACTGAGAAGTTCGTCCTTTACCTTGTGCATAATATCCTTTACGCGGTATACCTCGTCTACATCTATCACCATAGGTATGAGTATCGAAAGCTTTCCGTAAGCCGATGCCCTGAGCAGCGCCCTCAGCTGAGTTTTGAATATATCCTGCCTGCGCAGACAAAGCCTTACAGCCCTCATGCCCAGCGCAGGGTTCTCCTCTTTGTCAAGATTGAAGTAGTCAGCTGTCTTGTCAGCGCCGATATCCAGTGTGCGTATAACAACGCGCTTGCCTTTCATATCCTCAACTACCCTGCGATAATTGTAGAAAAGCTCTTCCTCATCAGGAAAACTGTCCCTCTGCAAATACAGGAACTCCGATCTCAGCAGACCTATGCCCCCTGCATCGTTCTCAATGGCAGATTCAAGATCGGCAAGACCGCCGATATTTGCATAAACTTCTATCTCCCTGCCGTCACGGGTAACGTTCTTCCTGCCCTTCAGCCTCTGAAGAAGTTCGCTCTTGCGCTCTTCCTCTTCCTCGCGCCTTGCCAGTTTTATCTGGGTCTCGTTGTCGGGCTCAATATATATTACTCCGTCATACCCGTCAACTATCGCAAAACGCCCGTCGAAATCTTCAAGCTTGACATCACCCAGACCTATCAGTGCGGGTATGTTCATCGTCCTCGCCAGTATAGCAGTATGCGAATTTATCGAACCGCCCATGGTGCAGAATGCCGCAACCTTAGTTTTATCAAGGGTAGCAGTCTCGCTGGGCAGAAGATCTTCCGCACATATTATAGATATATCGTCCAGTACGAATTCCTTAGCCGAAAGATTCTGCAGCTGTCTTATCAGCCTTTCCGAAGCGTCATAAACATCGGCGCTTCTCTCACGGATATACTCCGAATCGCCCTGACGCATGAGTTCCGCCAGTGTCTGTGAAGTCTTTGCCACCGCATATTCAGCATTCAGCCTTTCGTCGAATATCAGACCTCTTACACCACGCTCATACTGACTGTCGCCGAGTATCAGCTCGTGGATATAGAATATAGCCGCATCGGTCTCGCCTATCTCCTCAGCAGTTTTTTCTCGCAGGATACGCAGTTCTTCGACAGCGCTCTCCTTGGCGTTCATATATCTGTCCCATTCTTTTTCGGGATCGTTTATCTTTATCTTGGTAACGCTGACTTGGTCACGCTGATAAAAGCTGATGACACCTCTCGCGATACCGCGGTAAACAGACCTACCTCGCAGTGTGACCATAGCCGTTCACCTCCGTTCACTGTATTAAACAGGTCATAACTCTACATATTAATTATAACACATTCACTCATGGTTAAAAAGGATGATTTGATTTGTTTACAATTACGACACATTTTTTGTCATTTTAAAATATTATCAAACTATAATTTTGTTTGTTTTAAACAATTTTATATGGGATATTTTTCCATATTCAACAGCAAAAAGAGGGAAAAGCGCCCCTGAACACTCTTTCAACGCTCCAAATTCCACTAAATTAACCCCGTAATAGCACTTCTCCCCCGCTGAGAACTCCATTGTTATACTCCGTTCTCCTTTTGTACACCCCTTCTAAAAACTCCGCGCCGATTTTGTACAAACAAATGTTTTTTCTTTTTACTCGGACATATTTTTGCAAGAGTTGTACAAAAACGTACAACTTTTCCGCTATTTTCACTGAGTATAGAAAGGCAATGGCTCATTGGGGCTTTTTATATAGATGGTATCGGTGCGCACGATGGCAGGCTGCCGCCCGTCTGTGACTACGGCACATAGGGCGCGTGTCATACTGTACCGACCGAACAGCATCTTGACAACAGAATAACTGTCAGTCTTTTTGGTATATGCAAACATAACTTTTATTATCCCTGTCTCTTTACTTTTGTGGAGATATGTGCTATAATAATAAAGTATGTACGGTGAGCTTGTATGTTTGGCTCACCAAAAGCTGAAACAGAAAGGAAAACATATGCTCAAGATAATCGGTGTGCGCTTCAAAAGCGTTGGCAAGATATATTATTTCGACCCGGGCGATGCCGAACTTAAAAACGGTGATAAGGTCATTGTCGAAACTTCCCGCGGCGTTGAATGCGGCGAGGTCGTTATGACCGACAGAGAAATAGATGAAACAAGCTTCAAAAACCCCATAAAGCCAATAATCAAAAAGGCTGACGAACGCGATCTCAAAACGATAGAACGCAATAAGCAGAGAGAGCAGGAAGCTTTCGAGATATGCAAGCAGAAGATCGAAGCCCATAAGCTGAAAATGGATCTGATAGATGTTGAATGCACATTCAGCAATAATAAGATGCTTTTCTACTTTACCGCTGAGAACCGCGTGGATTTCCGTGAACTGGTAAAAGACCTGGCAAGCGTTTTCAGGACAAGGATAGAGCTTCGTCAGATAGGTGTCCGCGATGAAGCTAAAATGCTCGGCGGACTGGGAATATGCGGACAGCCCTTCTGCTGTTCAAGATTCTTAGGCGATTTCCAGCCCGTTTCCATTAAAATGGCAAAGGAGCAGGGACTCAGCCTTAACCCCACAAAGATAAGCGGCTGCTGCGGCAGACTTATGTGCTGCCTTAAATATGAGCAGGACAGCTACGAGGATCTGCTGAAACATACCCCGAAGGTCGGCGCGATAGTTAAAACTACCGACGGCAAGGGCGTTGTTCAGGAGGTAAACCTGCTGACAGGCAAGCTGAGGGTAAAGATCGACCGTTCAGATAATGTCATCACCGTCAAGAAAGACGATGTTGAAGTCCTCAAGGACGGCAATATAAAGATCGATAAGAACGAGCTGAAAGCTCTTAAAGGACTGGAGGGTAAGTAAATGCCGTCATCACCCGTTCATCTGCTGCTGGCATATAAAATGGCTGACAGTCTGAATGTAAAAAACAAAGCAGACTTCCTGCTGGGTGCCATCGCCCCCGACTGCGTGAACTACGGTCAGGAACAGGCAAGCGAAGAAGTCAGGTATACAGCCCATATCCGTGACAAGGATTATGATATCTGGAAAGCCAAGCTAAAAGCTTTCGCCGTGGATAACGCTGAAAAGTTTGCTGATAAAAAAGATTTTCTCCGCGGGTACCTTTTCCACTGCTGGTCGGATATAGCCTGGGACGAAGCAGTTCAGCCGAAGATATTCGAGTTTCTCGGAACACTGGGCTACGGCTACGATGATATGACCAAGCAGAAATGGCAGGAACTTTACCGTTTCAACAGCCTTGCTGTAAAAAGCAAGGAATATGCTGAGTGTACCGAGTTTGTCAAGCAGGGCAAGCCTGTGGATATAGCAGGCTGTTCCGCAGAACTTATATCGAAGTATGCGGCATACGTCGCAGATGATTACCGCGACAAGATACTCGATGAAAAGCCCCTCTTCCTGAACGATGCGCATATAGCCGCAACAGTTCAGCAGATGAATGAAGCGGGTTACAGCGAAGAACTGGCAAAGTTGTAAAAACAGAAGCAAAAAACAAAAGATACTGAGTAGAACTCAGAATAATTTAAAATGGAGATGTTTGAAATGTTGATGTCATTAACAGAGACCACAACCACAGCACAGAACGTGTTCACACCATTCCCTTTCCCTATGCATCTGGGATTCTGCATTGCGGCTACTATAGTATATGGTATATATTTTGTTAAGCAGAAGACAATACAGCACTTTCTTCTGCTGCTTGCCTGCGACCTTACTTTTATCACTCAGATAAATACTTCCAAGCCTGCCCTGACCTTCCTGTTCATAGCAGAGATAGTTCTGCTGCTGGGCGCTGCTGTTTTCTCAATAAAATACAGCAGGGCGCAGAAAGCTGCAGAAAAGGAAAAGAAAAAGGCTCCCAAGCAGGACAGCGACACTGTTGACAGCGCTTTTGAGGACTAAAGCATGAAGATAGTTATCCTCGACAGCGAAACAGTTTCCCGCGGCGGCGATGTCAGCTTAGACGGCATAGCCTCTCTCGGCGAAAGCGAAGTTTACGGCTTCACACCAAATGACGAAGTTGCCGACAAGATAGGCGATGCCGATGCGGTGATATGCAATAAGTGCCTTATCACCGAAGAAGTTTTCAGCAAATGCCCCAACCTTAAATATGTGGGACTTTTCGCCACGGGCTACAATAATGTTGACCTCAAAGCGGCTGATAAGCACGGTGCGGCAGTCTGCAATGTGCCCGCATATTCTACGGATTCCGTGGCACAGCACACCTTTGCGCTGATACTCAACCACTTCAATAAAATAAGAGCGTATGCAGATACAGTCGATAACGGCGACTGGGTCAACTACAAACTTTTTACCTACTTCTATATACCTACCTACGAGCTGAAAGGCATGAGGATAGGCATTATCGGCTACGGCAGCATAGGCAGGCGCGTGGCTGAGATAGCCAGAGTTTTCGGAATGGAAGTTGTAACTTACACACGTTCTCCCGAAAAAGTGGGCGAGGGTGCAAAAGCTGTAAGCCTTGATGAACTCCTCAGGACAAGTGATGTAGTTACCATGCACTGTCCCCTTAACGAGCAGACCAAGGAAATGATAAACAAGGAAGCTCTTGAAAAGATGAAGCCTACCGCATACTTCGTGAATACTGCAAGGGGCGGAGTTGTCAATGAGTATGACCTTGCCGATGCCCTGAACAACGAAGTCATTGCAGGTGCAGGCATAGATGCCCTGACCTTTGAACCTATGCGCGAGGACTGTCCTCTCAGAAATGCAAAGAACGCTACTATAACACCTCACATTGCATGGGCACCCAAACAGACAAGGATACGTCTGCTTGAAGTGGTATCTGCAAACCTGAAAGCATGGATAGACGGCAAACCGCAGAATGTGGTGAATGGGAAATAATACTCCGTCCGCGCAGATAGATTTGAAATGCAAACCAGAATAAATAACAATGCCCCGAAGCGTTTTGTAATGCTTCGGGGCAAAATTTGTTTATTAAGATCCGGCTAAAGATCTTTGTTTTTTGATTATAAGCGATGGTAAACCTTTGAGCTTTCTCCATATAAAAACTACAGGTATGACCATCAGGCAGGTCACAAGCCATATAATAACAAAATTTCGGGCTCCTGTTACTTTTAAAACAATGTCGTTTGCAATAAAGAAAAAAGGCATAGGATCGTAATGTATCACCATTATATCCATAGAACTTCTTCCAAGTTCACGGAGCGGTATTATCCCCTCCGGCAAAGCCGAACAGATCAGTATCAGTGCTGAAGAACCTGTAACGCCTGTCAGCAGAAACATTGACAGACTGTTAAATTTCAGGGTGTGCATATTTACCACCGGGGGATACAGATGGCAGCATACTATCAGTGTAACGCCAAGTATCAAGCCGTATATAAGATTGCGGTGTTTGTTTTTGCGGTCGATATAATTGAAAAATAGAAACCCGAAAGCAATAAAAAACACAGCGGGTATTATACGTATAGCAGCTGCCGCAAGAAATCTTGTGACTTTTTCTTTCATCAAGCCTTGTATTTTCAATCTAGAGTATATCTTTACTGCAAAGAGTGAAAAGTAAAGCGATATCAAAAGAATCACTCGTGTGTCAAGTTTAAGTTTGTATTTCAGAAAATGGAACAGAAGCCGTGCAAAGAAAAGGGTCGAAAGAAACCACAGCGGCGCATTGCCCATCGTTGTCCATGTGGCAGTGATCATACCTGTGATATGGTCATCTTCGTTGCCGTAACGATAGTAATAAACCAATATAAATAATACTGAATAGAGATAGTAAGGCACCATGATATGCATGAATAATCTGCCCGCTTTCAGGGCAGGGACAGTATCCTTTTTTGAGATACTGTCCTTATAGCCCAGCAAAAAACCTGTGATGACAAAGAACAGAGGCATATGAAAAGAATATATCAGCCTTACAAAATAGTGAGCGATATGGTTGCTGTCGGGAACTACAAGATTGACATGACCCAACATTACCAAAAGTATCCCGATGCCTTTTGCATAATCGATATAGTCAAGAGATTTTGCTTTGCTGGCAGAGCGGGCTTTCTTTTTTTCAGCCATTATTTTACAGCGTCCAAGAGAGCCTGTACCTTATCTGTGCGCTCCCATGCTACGCCCAGATCTTCTCTGCCCATGTGACCGTATGCTGCCAGCTGCTTGTACTGGGGCTTGCGGAGGTCGAGCATATCGATGATAGCTGCGGGACGGAGATCAAAGATGTCGTTGACTGCTGCACTGAGTCTTTCATCGGATACCTTGCCTGTGCCGAAAGTATCCACCAGTATGGAAACAGGATTTGCAACACCGATAGCGTATGCAAGCTCAACTTCGCATCTGCTTGCAAGACCTGCGGCAACGATATTCTTAGCTACATATCTTGCTGCATAAGCTGCGGAACGGTCAACCTTCGTTGGATCCTTGCCGGAGAAGCATCCGCCGCCGTGGCGTGCATATCCGCCGTAGGTATCAACGATTATCTTTCTGCCTGTAAGACCGCTGTCGCCCTGAGGTCCGCCGATAACGAATCTGCCTGTAGGGTTCACGAAGTATGTGGTCTTGTCGTCGAGAAGTCCTGCGGGGATAACGTGCTTGATGACTTTTTCGATGATATCAGCTCTTATCTGCTCCATGGATACCTTGGCATCGTGCTGGGAGGATACTACTACTGCATCTATCCTTGCAGGCTTGCCGTCAACGTACTCAACAGTCACCTGAGTTTTTCCGTCGGGACGGAGGTAAGGAAGTGCGCCGTTCTTGCGGACTTCTGTAAGTCTGAGAGCCAGCTTGTGTGCCAGGGATATAGGCAGGGGCATGAGTTCGGGAGTTTCATCGCAGGCATAGCCGAACATGATACCCTGATCGCCTGCACCTGTATCGAATGCATTTTCCTCTCTGCCCTCGAGAGCGTTGTCAACGCCCATAGCGATATCGGGGGACTGCTTGTCGATAGTGGTCATAACAGCGCAGGTATGGCCGTCGAAACCGTACTTTGCTCTGTCATAGCCGATACCCACTACGGTATCGCGTACTATCTGGGGGATATCCACCTGTGCCTTGGTGGTGATCTCGCCCATGCACATTATCATACCTGTTGTTGTCACAGTCTCGCAGGCAACTCTGGAATAGGGATCCTGTTCCAGCATTGCATCAAGGATAGCATCGGAGATCTGGTCGCAGATCTTATCGGGGTGACCCTCGGTCACCGATTCGGAAGTGAAAAGAAATCTTGACATGAATAGTTCCTACCTTTCTTATAAAGAAACTTAGTCGGCTCAACCGACATATACTGTTGCTAACCGTTAAATCAACAGCCAATAAAAAGCCTCTCAATTCCGAAGGAATGAGAGGTGAGATCTTTTTGATAAAAATTCCTCATCTTTCGGAAATAACCGCAGGATTTGGCACCTTGACGAACTGCATAATACAGCACACAGGTTGCCGGGCTTCACAGGACCTGATTCCTCCACCACTCTTGATAAGGCTATTAAATTTAACGTCTAACATTATACTACATTCTTACTCTGTTGTCAACAGTTTTAACGTTTTTTTTACAAGGTACGCTATACTAACTCTTTATAGATAGAGTAAGCGGAAATCTATTTGTAATGAAAGACTATATAATCGGCGTAATTTTAAATATTTTTAAACAAATGATAGAATGTTTGAGAAAGCGCTTGACAAATCAGGATTGTCGTGGTATAATAATTTTCGTTGACTGGTCAAGTCAATGACCCAAATGCGGGTGTAGTTCAATGGTAGAACTCCAGCCTTCCAAGCTGGCCACGTGGGTTCGATTCCCATCACCCGCTTTTACTGTTGAATGCAGTATATGCGTCATTAGCTCAGCTGGATAGAGCAACCGCCTTCTAAGCGGTAGGTCACTGGTTCGAATCCAGTATGGCGTGTTACGGTGGGTATAGCGTAGTTGGTTAACGCGTCAGATTGTGGTCCTGAAGATCGAGAGTTCGAATCTCTCTACCCACCCTACAGCTTCTCGGAAATATTCGAGGGGCTGTTTTTTTATAGTTTACTGCCATTCCGGAATTCAGGCGGTGTGATAAATGAACTTATATGACTTTCGCAAACCACTCGTTAGACGGGTGGTTTTTTTGATAGTTCGCGGGTTCGTTGCATAAATTGCGGGAGACTTTGATATGTACATACCATACATATAACAACTCCCCGGAGCGGTACGTACATCATCGGCGGACTCCCTCAGATGTTGTATGTACATTATCTGTCAAGACGAAAGACATACGAATAAAATAACGAACATTCTTCTAAAGAAAAGCGCATAAACTGCGCAATAAATGGTGAGGTAATGCCAAATTTTTGAATTGACACAAAGTTGTATATGTGATATAATGTGTGCAACGATGAAGATCGCAGTTTATATGCGCTCAGCTGTCGGCGGAAACGTCGGGGCACACACAGCGGAGGCGCACCAAAACGGAGGTAATTATCATGAGCAACAAGCTTGCAAACACACCTGAAGTGAAGATAGGTCTTGTGGCAGTTTCAAGAGACTGCTTCCCCATGAGCCTGTCAGAAAACAGAAGAAATGCCGTAGCTAAGGCTTATACCGAAAAGTACGGCGCAGAGGGACTTTTTGTATGTCCTACCGTTATTGAGAACGAAGTACACATGAGAAAGGCTCTTGACGAAGTTAACGCTGCGGGCTGCAACGCTCTCGTTGTATACCTTGGCAACTTCGGTCCCGAGACCCCTGAAACACTGCTCGCTAAGTATTTCGACGGCCCTGCAATGTTCGTTGCAGCTGCTGAGGATGACTGCGGCGATGCACTTATCGACAACAGAGGCGACGCTTACTGCGGTATGCTCAATGCCAGCTACAACCTCAAGCTGAGAGGCGTAACTGCTTACATTCCCGAGTATCCTGTTGGTACTGCTCCCGAAGTTGCTGATATGATAAACGAGTTTATCCCTATCGCAAAGACTATCGTTGGTCTGAGAAATCTCAAGATCATATCCTTCGGTCCCCGTCCTCAGGACTTCCTGGCTTGCAATGCACCTATCGCAAGACTGTATGACCTGGGCGTTGAGATCGAGGAAAACTCCGAGCTTGACCTGTTCGCAGCTTACAACGAGCACAAGGACGATCCCCGTATCCCCGGCGTTATCGCTGATATGGAGAAGGAACTGGGCGATGGCAACAAGATGGCAGGCATCCTGCCCAGACTTGCTCAGTACGAAGTAACTCTGCTCGACTGGGCTGAAGAGCACAAGGGCGAGAGAAAGTTCGTTGCATTTGCTAACAAGTGCTGGCCTTCATTCCAGACACAGTTCGGCTTCGTTCCCTGCTATGTAAACGGCAGACTGGGCGCAAGGGGTATCCCTGTATCCTGCGAAGTTGATATCTACGGCGTTCTTTCCGAGTACATCGGTCAGTGCGTATCCGACGATATCGTTACTCTGCTGGATATCAACAACACTGTTCCCGGCAACATTTACAGAGAGGATATCGAAGGCAAGTTCGATTATACTCAGAGAGATACATTCATGGGCTTCCACTGCGGCAACGGCAGCTGCTGCATCCTGAACAACCCTGTTATGAAGTATCAGCTCATCATGCACAGAGGTCTGGAGCCTGATGTTGAGCCTGATATCACAAGAGGTACTCTTGAGGGCGATATCAAGCCCGGCGAGATCACATTCTTCAGACTTCAGTCTACTGCTGACGCAACTCTGCGTTCTTATGCAGCTGAGGGTGAGATCCTGCCTGTAGCTACTCGTTCCTTCGGTACTATCGGTATCTTCGGCATCAAGGAGATGGCTAGATTCTACAGATATGTACTGCTGGAGAAGGGCTATCCTCATCACGGTGCAGTTGTATTCGGTCACCACGGCAAGGCACTGTTCGACGTGCTGAAGTTCCTGGGTGTTGAAGACAGAGAGTACAACAGACCTGCTTCCACAAGATATTTTGGCGAGAACCCTTACAAATAAATTGCTTTAAAAGAAAAGACTGCTGCGAAGTGACGCGGCAGTCTTTTTTTGTATGTAGATTTTGGGATAAAAAAGTCCCCGAAGCCTTAATCTTCGGGGAAAACGTCGCTGAGAGGATTCGAACCTCCGGCCTGCCGCTTAGGAGGCGGCCGCTCTATCCAGCTGAGCTACAGCGACTTATCAACTTAATTATTATATCATATTTCAAAGGAAAATGCAAGACCTTTTTCAAATTTTTTTCAGTCTGCCGATATGATATCCTTTATGACTTCCCCTGCAAGTATAAGTCCTGCCACGGAGGGAACAAAGGCCACGGAACCGGGAACGGAACGTCTGCCTTCCTGTGGTTCTTCGGAACTTGTGCGGGGAGTTATGGGTTCTTCCTCGGAGTAGACTACTTTGAGGTGTGCAACATTACGCTTTTTGAGTTCGCGGCGCATCACCCTTGCAAGAGGACAGCCCTTGGTCTTATAGATATCGGTGACGCGGAATGCGGTGGGGTCAAGCTTATTGCCTGCGCCCATGGCGGATATCACGGGTACTCCTGCGGCTTTGGCTTTCATTATTATCTCTATCTTGCCTGTGACGGTGTCGATGGCATCTATCACATAGGTGTACTGTGTGAAATCGAAATCATCGGCGGTCTCGGGCATGAAGAAACAGTTATGTACATTTACGGTTATATCGGGGTCGATATCGTGTATCCTTTCGGCGGCTATCTCGGTCTTGTATCTGCCGACGGTGCTGTGGAGGGCGATTATCTGGCGGTTGAGGTTAGTGGTGCTGACGGTATCGCTGTCGATAAGGTCGATGGTGCCTACTCCGCTTCTGGCAAGGGCTTCAACTGCAAATCCGCCTACTCCACCTACCCCGAAAACTGCCACGCGGCTGTTCTGGAGTTTTTCCATGGCTTCACAACCGAGAAGCAATTCGCTTCGTGCATACTGTTCTTTCATATTAGTCCTCCGTGAATTTACTTGCTTTATTGATAATGGTCGAGCCATACTGTCAGACGGAAATATGTACTCCGACAGACTTGCACAGCTTTTTGCTGACGGTGCAGATATCCACAAGCTTTTTAAAGTTGAAAGAATTTATCTTTGAACCAGACTTTTTTTACTTCAAAGCTTTTGCCGTCAAGATATTCCAGACAACCGCTTTCGGTGGTGAAGCGGAATGTGAGTTTATAGGAACACAGCGCCTGGGTCTTCACGCCGAGGGCGCGGTTTATCTTGTTGCTGCCGTATTTTCCGTCGCCCAGCAGAGGGTAGCCAATGTGAGCGAGATGGGCTCTTATCTGGTGTGTCCTGCCTGTGACAAGGTCAACTTCAAGCAGTGCAAGGTCGGACTGTTTATTCTCGGCGAGGACTTTATAGCGGGTTATCATGGTCTTACTGCCGGGGAATTGCTTATCCTCTACACGGACTACTTTTGTCTTTTCGTCACGGCGGTGGAAGGCTTTCAGTTCGGCGGACTTTTTATTCGGGATACCTGTGGTCACACAGAGGTAGAGTTTTTCAAGCTCTCTGTCCTTGACTTTCTGGTTCAGCACCCGCAGGCTTTCGGCATTTTTGGCACATATAACTATACCAGAGGTATTCCTGTCGATGCGGTTGCATAGGGCGGGAGTGAAGCTGTTCTCGGTATCGGGGTCGTATTCCCCTTTGTCATAGAGATAGTGCAGAACACGGTCTATCAGTGTATCCGCTTCTCCGCTTTCGTCCTCATGCACCACAAGACCGCAAGGCTTATCGCAGAGGAGTATATTTTCATCCTCGTACACTATTTCGATATCCTTGGGCGCGTTAAGGAAACGGTGGGCTTCATCGCGCTTTTCCGGGAAAAATTCATCATTGATATAGAGCTGTACGCTGTCACCCTCGCTGAGTTTTGTGCTTATCTCACAGCGTTTGCCGTTAAGCTTTATGCGCTTTAACCTGATGTATTTGTACATCAGGTTTTTCGGCAGTGCAGGGACTGCCTTGGTGAGAAATTTATCCATGCGCTGTCCCGCGTCATTTTTGTTTATACTGAATTCTCTCAAATTTTATCCTCCGCCTATTTTTTATCGTGATGTTTTACAGCCTTATTTTACCTGACGTAAAATGTCTACAAGTTCCTTGATATCGCTTTCAAATTTTTCATCGGGTACAGGAAATTTACCTGCTTCTCGGTACCTTATGGCTGATTGAAGTTTGCAGAAGCGCCAGCCGTCAGCCAGTGATCTGGGGCGATTTTTGAGCTCTTCCGCTATGTTGATATCCATATCTATCATGTATGAATCTACCAGATTCACATATAATTCGGGGTGGCGATGTTCGTTGATCTTATTTATCAGAACTTGGGATCCTTCTGTTAAGCCCCGTTCTCTGAGCACTCTTGATTTCAGGCACATCACCATATCGGGGCTGAACCAGATATCGTAATTTCCCGAAAACTCCATATCCTTTAGCAGGTCACAGACTTCGATCATTTCATCATAATAGCCGTAGATATACAGCCATGTCGCCAGAGCGGATATATTCTGTAGATCTCTGCTTGATTTAAAACTGCACTTTTTCAGTATTTTGTTACAGTAACTTCTGACTTTCTTTTTATCAACAGTGATGCTTATACGCTCGATCAATTCTGTCATAATCAAACCGACCTTTCGTGGGTATTAGCCCTTTGCAAGATACCAGCTTTCGCCTTCGCCGACGGAGACCTCCATAGGCACTGAAAGCTTGACAGCATTTTCCATCTCTTCTTTCAATACAGCGGAAGCCCTGTCCTTATCCTCGGGGGTGACTTCGATTATAAGTTCATCGTGTACCTGAAGTATCAGCCTTGCATCAAGCTTTTCTTCTTTCAGCCTTTGGTAGACCTTTACCATGGCTATCTTGATGATATCCGCCGCCGCGCCCTGTATCGGGGCATTCATAGCTGCACGCTTTCCGAATGCCTGCATGACTTTATTGGTCGCGGAAAGCTCAGGGATATAGCGTCTTCTGCCGAATATGGTGGTGACGTATCCGTTCTTTATGCCGTCCTCTACTGTCTTATCCATGAACTGTGATACCTTCGGGAAGTTATCGAGATAGTTCTTGATATACTGCTTGGCTTCTGCCACGCTGACACCTATATCCTTGGATAGTGAGAACGCTCCGATACCGTAGATGATGCCGAAGTTTACTGCCTTTGCGGCTGATCTCATTTCGGGGAGCACCATATCGGCGGGTATCCCGAATACCTGTGAAGCTGTCATAGCATGGATATCCGTGCCCTCTTCAAAAGTTTTTCTCATATTCTCGTCGCCGCATACTGCCGCGAGAACACGGAGTTCTATCTGGCTGTAATCGGCATCTAGAAGAGTACAGCCTTCACCCGCAACGAAGAATTTACGCATATTGCGTCCTATCTCCTTGCGCACGGGGATATTCTGCATATTGGGTTCGGTGGAGCTTATACGTCCCGTGCGGGTCTCGGTCTGTTTGAATACGCTGTGTACCCTGCCGTCGGATTCTACTTCTTTCAGCAGACCGTCAACATAGGTGGAGCTGAGTTTTGTAAGGGTGCGGTATTCAAGCACAAGGCGTACAATAGGGTGCTTGTCGGCAAGTTCTTCAAGAACTTCGGCGTTGGTGGAATAACCCGACTTGGTTTTCTTCTTTGCGGGAAGTCCCAGTTTTTCAAAGAGGACTTCGCCAAGCTGTTTCGGTGATGCGATATTGAATTCGCCGCCTGCAAGGTCGTATATCTGCTTAGTGAGGGCTTCGATATCCTTTTTCAGCCATTTGCCGAACTCACGTATACCGTTTGTATCCGCACGGACACCGTAATGCTCCATAGATGCGAGAACTTCACAGAGGGGCATTTCCACATCGTTGAAGAGTTTGAGCATCTCGGTCTGTTCAAGCTGTAATTTAAGGTTTTCTGCAAGCGGTAGCAGTGAGCATACATCTGCGAAATCGCCCATATCCGAGCGGTAAGTGACCTTATAGGTCAGGCAGAGATTTTCGACAGTGTACTCCCCTGCCTGAGAATTCAGCAGATATCCTGCAAGGTCACAGCAGAATGTCAGACCATTCAGCCTTGTGCCGTTATCAAAGGCAAATCTATGGGCTCTTTTGCCCTCAAAAGCAGTCTTTTCACAAGGGCTCTCAAAATATTTCAGGACTATGCCGTCGAAATCCCAGTCGCCGAAAGCTATTGAATACGCCTTATCCTCAAAGAAGACCTGCAATTTATTACCGTCAAAGATAAAGGCTGATTTTTTGCCCTCGATCATCTGAGCGATGGCATCATCATTCAGGGGAAGACCTGTTTCGTACTTGGGCAGGTCCTTGAGCTTTATTTTGGTCTCCTCACCCGCATCGGCTGACTTGCTGTCCGCACCTGTGAGTTTCAGTCTTTCCATCAGTCTGAGCATTTCAAGCTCGGTGAGGAAAGCTTTAGCTTCGGCTGCATCGGGAGCAGTTAATTTGTAAGCTGCGGTGTCCTTTTCAACGGGAGCTTCAAGGCATATCTCTGCAAGGAAATGGCTGTCGATAGCATCATCATGTCCTGCTTCAAGCTTTGCGCGGTTGCCCTTGGTTATCGTGAATTTATCAATGTCGGAATAGAGGTTTTCAACAGTGCCTGCCTGCTGTATAAGATTAAGGGCAGTCTTTTCGCCTATGCCCTTTACACCCGAGATATTATCGGAAGTATCACCCATCAGCGCTTTTACCTCAATCATCTGTCTGGGAGATACGCCGTATTCTTCCATAATGCGTTCGGGGGTATATATCTTGGTCTCCTTTGTGCCTGCAAGGCGGACTGTCACCCTTTCGCTGACAAGCTGAAAGCTGTCGCGGTCACCTGTCAGGATATAGCACTCATTACCGCTGTCGGAAGCGGCTTTTGAGAGTGTACCGAGGATATCATCGGCTTCATAGCCCTCACACTCCACAGTCTTTATGCCGAGTAGTCCGAGAAGCTTTTTTATAAGGGGCATCTGCTGTGCAAGTTCATCGGGCATACCCTTGCGGTTAGCCTTGTATGACGCATTCGCCTTATGCCTGAATGTGGGTGCTTTAAGGTCAAAAGCCACAGCCACGCAGTCGGGGTGTACCTCTTCTATTTCTTTAAGATATATATTCATGAATCCCGTTAGCGCATTGGTGCATATGCCCTTTGAGTTGGTGAGTATGCGTATTCCGTAAAATGCGCGGTTCATTATGCTGTTGCCGTCTATACAAAGCAGTTTCATCTGTATACCTCCCGGTTTGTTAACAATGTTCTGTTATATTATACCACATTACTTGCCATCATGCAAGCAGGATCGATATATATTGTAGTTATCCCTTTTGTACACCATTGCAAAGTGCTATAATAAGGATAATTGCCAGGTATTTCATGTTCCGATATAACACCGATCAATATGGTGTGTCAGCAGGATAACCATTATATATATTATATCTTGATACAGGATAAAACAGAATATTTCAAATTAAAACACAAATCCATCACATAAATGATTTATAATGTACCATGTGTTATTCTGAAAACAGATCCGTATGCGTATAATATACGCTGTGAGGAAAGGAAAGATATCCATGTTAAAAAAGATGATGGCTGTTCTGCTGGCTATGGCGATATGCACAGGCTCGATGGCAGGCTGCAGCAATAAAAAAAGCAATAAAAAAGATAAAGAAAAGAACAGTTCCGAGACTACCGCTAATGAGGACGAGGCAGCAGGTCCCGAGCAGCAGGAAGTACTGCCTGTGGCTTCGCTGACAGTTGACGGCGAGAAAATAGATACCACTGATTATGTTATGTGCAATATCAGCGGTATAGACATCACATTCGACGAATTCAGATTCTATTATTTCCAGGCTCTTTCACAGTACGAGCAGTTTGGTATCGACGAAAAAGCTCTCAGGGATAATAAGGAGACTTATCAGCAGTTCCTTGAGTATGTCATAAGTTCCATAAAAAATGAACTTGTTACTGACAAGCTTGCGGCAGACCACAACATCGAGCTTGACGACGAAGATCAGAAAGTCATTGATGGCAATGTGAAAAAAAGCAAGGAAAGTTACGCTAACGAAGAAGAGTTTGAAAAGGAGATCCAGAGATCTCACCTTACATATGACGTGCTGGTAAAGATGTTCGTAAGGGCACAGACCTACAACAAGGTAATGGATGCGCTGTTTGAAAAGGGCGGCGAGTATGCTACCACCGAAGAAGATTTTCTGAAGCTTGTAAATGATCCCAAGGAGTATGCACACGAGGTACACATAATGGTACCTTTCTATGCGCAGGTTGAACTTGATGACAGCACTGCTGCCACCTACGATGATATGACACTTTCCCAGAAGATAAGTGCAAAAAACTCAGCTTACAATGCCCTTGATGCCGATGCTAAAACAGCTGCGGCAGAAAAGGCTAAGACCGTTGCCGAGGAAGCGCTCCAGCGTGTAAAGGACGGCGAGGATTTCTCCAAGCTGATCGAAGAATACGGCTGGGATATCGAGCTTGATGAAAACCCTGGCAATGGTTACTATATGCGCCGTGACAACACAGGCGGATTCCCCAAGGCTCTGCTCGACGAGACGTTCTCTCTTGAACCCGGTCAGGTATCGGACAAGCTTGTTGAGGACGGCACTTACGGTTACTTCATCGTAAAGCGTCTTGAGCCTGATGCGGACTACATCAAGGAGAATATGGACAAGATGATCGCCACAAACGATCAGCCTAAGATACAGGAGAAGTTCACCGAAACAATGGATGCGATGACTGTTACTTACTGCAGTGTCTGGGATAAGCTTACTTTTGACAGTATAACCTGATGAGCATTTTTCAATAAAAGCGAATAGCGATCATAATACCGAAGCTGACTTAATGAAGTCGGCTTCGGTTTTTATTTTTCAGGAAATTCCCCATCACAAAATGACATTTGTCACATAACAAAGTGATGGGCGACACTACAAACCGCAGGCGGAGTATGATATAATACAGACAATGAAAGAAAACAACAAAAAACTACGGAGGTTAATGATATGACTGATACGGTTATAAAAATAGACAGTCTTGTAAAAAGATACGGTGAACTCATCGCACTGGATCATCTGGCTCTGGAGATAAAGCAGGGTGAGGTATTCGGGCTTCTGGGACCTAACGGTTCGGGAAAAACTACAACCATCAACTGTCTGCTGTCTCTGCTTTCCTACGATAAGGGAACGATACAGATATTCGGCAAGGATATGAGCCCCACCGCTTACGATATCAAAAGAGATATCGGCGTTATAATGCAGAATGTGGCGGTATATGATGAACTGACAGTGCAGGAGAATATCGACTATTTCTGCGGGCTCTACATCACCGACAAGGAACAGAGAAAGCAGTACGTCGAAGAAGCTATTAAATTCGTGGGGCTTGAAGATTTCAGAAAGTTCCGCCCCAAAAAGCTTTCGGGCGGTCTGTTGAGAAGACTGAACATCGCCTGCGGCATCGCCCACAAGCCGAAGCTTATAATCCTTGATGAACCCACGGTAGCAGTAGACCCCCAGAGCAGAAACAAGATACTCGAGGGTATAGCGGAACTGAACCGCAATGGTGCTACTATAATATACACCTCCCATTACATGGAGGAAGTTGAGCAGATATGCACACGAATAGCTATAATGGACAAGGGCAAAAAGATAGCCGAGGGTACAAAGGAAGAACTCACGGCGATGATAAAGAACACAGAGACTATAAAAGTGACTCTCCACGAACTGCCCGATGAGGTGCTTTCCGAGATACGCTCACTTCCTCATATTTACAGTGCCGAAGTCGAAGATGGCACACTGACGGTATCATGTTCGGGCGGCAAGCACAACCTTATAAGAGTCCTCGAAATTCTTCAGGATCATGATGTCCACATCGGCAGAGTAACCACCGAACAGCCAACCCTCAACGATGTATTTCTTGAGATAACAGGCAAGGCATTGAGAGACAAGGGGGAATGATGATGTTTTTCAACGAATTCAAATACTTCATCATCTCGACACTGAGAGCAAAACAACTGATATTATACCTCATACTCTTCCCCATGGTAATGGGTATACTGTTCAAACTGGCTTTCAACGGACTGACTGAAAAGCAGTTCAGTTTCAAGGTCATACCCACAGCGGTAGTCGAAACAAAGGAGAACAGCATATTCCGCGAGGTAATAAAAGGGGTATCAGAGGGTGATGACCCCCTGCTGAAAGTAAGATATACCGATAAAGAAGAAGCTGAAAATCTTCTTATCAAAGGTGATATCGAGGGTATCATTTTCGTTGATGACACCATAAGCCTTACGGTAGCGGGTTCGGATATGGAAGAAACTATACTTAAAGCTTTCACCGACAGGTATCTTACACAAGAAAAGCTGATAACGGATACCGCGAAGAAAGACCCATCAAAGATACCTGCCATGACAAAAGCAATGTCAGATGAGATAAAAGTGCTTGACGAAGAACCGATAGAAGCTTCAAGCACAGACAGATACATAACTTATTTCTACAATCTGCTTGCGATGGTAGCTGCCTGCAGTTCGGTAACAGGACTTGCGGTAGTAACAGCGACAGAAGCTGACCAGTCCCCTCTCGGGGCAAGAAAATGCTGTTCGCCAACGCCTAAGCTGATAAGTACGCTTGCCGTTTTGCTGGGCAGCTGGGCGGTGAGTGCTGTATGCATGGTGATAAGCGTATCATTCCTCGCCTTCGTGCTGAAGATAGGTTTCGGCAGCAGACTTCCTCTGGTATACGCAGGCGGCATACTTGGCAGTATAACAGGTACTTCAATGGGATACATGATAGCTTCGCTGGTAAAGGGCAGCTATGAAAAAAAGAACGCAGTGGCAATGACAGTATCACTGGGCGGAAATTTCCTCAGCGGACTTATGGTAGCCGAGATAAAGCCCGTCATCATGGAAAAACTGCCCCTGCTGAACGAACTGAATCCCTCTGCGGTGATATGCGACAGTTTCTACTACCTTAATATCGATAGTGGCTATGAAAGATTCATCGGCAAAATGTTGACACTGGCAGCAATGACAGCGATATTCACGGCTATCGGATTTATTTTCACAAGGAGGAAGAAGTATGCAAGTATTTAAGCTGTTCATGCTCATACTCAAAAAAAAGATAAAAATGATAATACTGTTCACCATAGCATTTATGGCACTTTGTATAGGTTTCCTCTTCAGCAGCAGTACAGATGAAAAATTCACCGAAAGAAGGCTGAAAATAGTCATAGCCGACAACGATGATACCCCAGAAAGCAAGGCACTCATCGAGTATATCGGCACAAAGCACGATATAGTGACTTCAAAGATGGATATAAAAGACGCGCTGTTTTTCGGCACGGTTGACTATTTTCTTACTATAAACGATGGCTATGCCAAAAACCTTGCTGACGGTATGACCGAAGGACTTTTCAAAAGTCAGCACGTTTACGAAAGTTACAGCGTTGCATATATGAGCAGTTTTCTTGATGAATATGTAAGCTGTGTCAGAGCCTGCACAGCCGCGGGCGATGATATGGAGACCGCTGTGAAGAACGCCGCTGCCGCCATGGATACAAACACCGAGGTAAGTATGATATCATCAGAAGCGGGAAATGCAAATGGTCTTGAAAGCGGGAAAGGATTTTTCAGATATCTGCCTTACATACTCCTTTCGCTTATGATATCCGTGCTCTCGCCTGTTATGATGTCCATAAACAAAAAGGAAGTCCGTTTCAGAACAAACTGCTCGGCTGTCCGCCCCACATCTTTCATGATGCAGATACTCCTCGGAAGCGTTATCTATGTGCTGGGAATATGGGTGCTGTTCATGGTGGCAGGAGCTTTGATGGAAAACGGTGCATACAGCGGCATGGGCTGGCTAAATCTCGTAAACAGCGGGATATTTGCGGTAGTATCGGCATTCATAGCTGTACTGGTATCAATGCTGCTGCCATCACAGCAGACAGTTAACCTTGCCTGCAATGTTATAAGTCTGTTCATGAGTTTCATGTGCGGTGTATTCGTACCCCAGGCTATGCTGGGCAAAACAGTGATATCCATAGGCAGATTTCTCCCCGCGTTCTGGTATATCAAGGTAAGTGATATGCTGACAGGTGCGGCGATCTTCAACTCATCCAAGGCGGTACAGTATCTGCTTATCGAGGCAGGATTTGCAGTTGCGCTGGGCATTATCACCACACTGCTTTACAAGACAAAGCTACGCTCGGCAGAACTTTAATATATCGGAAAATAGGAAAGGCAGATACTTCGTGCGTGAAGTATCTGCCTGTTTTATATATCCTTATAGTTCAGAAAATAAGCTCCATCTCGATGCATTTCCACTCATCGCCGTGATAGCTGTAATATCCGTCCTCGGTACCGACTTCCTTGAACCCTGCCGCCCTATAGCATTTAAGCGCCGCGGGATTATTTTCAAATACCCCGAGTGTTATCTTATCAGCAAGAAGATAATCGCGGGTATAGTTTTTCGCAAGCTCCAGCATTTTTCTGCCGAGCCCCTGTCCCCGCCTTTCGCTGTCAACGATGACAAAGCCGAAGCGGGCGGTTTTCTTTTCCTCATCGGTAAAGCGAACTATCATATGTCCGCATATGCCTTTCTCATCGTATGCTGTAAATTCCAGATGGCGGTCATTGTCCCTGTAATCGGCATAGTAGCTGTTAAGCTCATCTGCCGTCAGCGGAAAATCTCCGAACCTGTCAGATGACCACTGTCTGAAAGAATATTCGTCCTTTGTCCAGCTGACTATCTTTTCAGCATCACAGGATTTATAGGGTCTGAAACGCATCATACGTCTTCAAGCAGTACAACTGCCGTAGCCGATATACCCTCGCCGCTGCCTGTAAAGCCAAGATGTTCCTCGGTAGTAGCTTTTATGGATATCTGCGAGATATCACAGCCGATGGTGTCAGCTATATTTTCGCGCATATCCATTATGTAAGGTGCAAGCTTCGGAGACTGACAGCATATGGTCATATCGGCATTTGAGAATACATAGTTGCTGTCATCAACATATTCCATTACCCTGTCCAATAGTTTAAGGCTGTCCGCGCCCTTGTAATCAGGGTCGGTATCAGGGAAATGCTGACCGATATCACCCAGTGCCATCGCCCCGAGAAGAGCATCCATCAGCGCATGAACAAGGACATCTGCATCAGAATGACCATCAAGACCCATTTTATAGGGTATATCAACACCGCCGAGGATAAGCTTTCTTCCCTCAACAAGCCTGTGAACATCATAGCCGTGACCGATACGCATATCTTATACCTCCTTATAGTTGCCTAAGAATTTGAAATAGCTCAGTTCATGTGAAAGCTCACTGAGGAGCGTTGTGACTTCCTTTTTGCCGATATCTCCCTTGAAATCCAGATAGAACATAACATCAAACTCCGTGTTGGCGATGGGCATACTTTCTATCATGGTCATATTAAGACCCGCAACGGAGAATTTTGTCAGCAGTCTGTAAAGTGACGAAGACTGATGAGGAAGTGCCAGACAAACCGATATGGTATCGGCGTTATCTGCCTTGAATGTCTCATGGGAAATGAGTATGAATTTTGTGTAATTCTCCGCCGCATTCTGCACGCTTCTGCGGAGTATCTCAAGACCCAGGTCTTCTGCACATTTTTCCGAGCATATCGCCGCACAGGGCTCGGTGCTTTCCTTTACATAGCAAGCCGCAAGTGACGTATTCGAGAAACTGTGCGCCTTGTACGCGCCCCTGTTTATCAGGTCGGAACACTGCCTGAGCGCCTGTTCATGTGAATATATATCGTGTATATCCTCAATCCTTACGCCTTTTCGCGCCGCAAGGCAGTGGGATATCTTCAGCTTTGCCTGTGCACATATCTTGAAATCGTACTGACGCATGAGTTCGTAAGTCTGCACCACAGAACCCGCAGTCGAATTGATGATCGGCAGTAT
>Ga0256405_10003431_pt1 | contig 32669 bp, 26 predicted proteins | sample RumenRJG_02DNA_FD_189096 | JGI IMG/M metagenome (GOLD analysis project Ga0256405, IMG submission 189096) | Bovine rumen microbial communities from Lethbridge, Alberta, Canada - RJG_02 | ecosystem: Host-associated > Mammals > Digestive system > Stomach > Rumen | place: Canada: Alberta...
AAGAAGAGACCAGCCTTTGCCAGTCTCTTTGTAAACCGGGATGCAACCTCCCGGAAGGTGTTCACTTTCAACCCACTATGGCCTCAGGCCAGAACGAGAGGGGTTGCATCTCGTTTTACAATTGAAGTTATGATACAGTTATCAATGTATGGGCTATCAACTGATTATTTTTAATGGTAAAAGGAAAAATCATGAAAATATCATATAACGGATTATGGAAGCAACTCATTGATCACAATATGCAAAAAAAAGACTTAATCGATAAGGTTGGGCTGAGTTCTACCACCATTGCAAAAATGGGAAAAGGTGAAAAGGTTTCCTTGGATGTGATTGAGCGAGTTTGTAATCATCTCGACTGTAATATTGGCGATGTGATCAGCTTCGAAAAGGAACAGCCTAAATAGAATCGAATACATCTGAAAGGATAATTGATATGAATAAGAGTTATTATAGTGATCGCCTTCGGTTTGCAGATCAGATCAAAATGGATGAAAAATATGCACTCGTCAGCCATTATATTCAGATTGGCGATAAACCAGAATCTCAAAAATATAAAGGTATTCTTAGACAAGAAGGCGTCGCCATCGAAGATCTGCCTTCTGCTGATGAGTTTAATACCGTGAATGAAATAACTCTTCTTCCAGACAGAAAGCCCAAATTTACATTCATTGATTTGTTTGCGGGGATCGGAGGTTTCCGGATTGCGATGCAGTCTCTTGGAGGCCAGTGTGTTTTTTCAAGCGAATGGGACGAACCCGCAAAAGAAACGTATTTTCGAAATTATGGAGAAGTGCCATTTGGTGATATTACAAAACCAGAAACAAAAGGACTTATTCCTTTTTATTTTGATGTTCTTTGCGCAGGATTCCCGTGTCAGCCTTTTAGCAATGCAGGGCTAAAGCGTGGAATTGAAGACACTAGGGGAACACTTTTTTATCATATTGCAGAAATACTGCGAGATCATCAGCCTAAAGCTGTTCTTCTTGAAAATGTAAGAGGTCTTATCAGTAATGATAAAGGGAATACTATCCAAACCGTTTTAAGAACCATTACAGGCATGGGCTATAAATGCAATATTTCACAGGAATTAATTGAAAATGGACCCATTTCAAAACTGAAAGAGGAATGCTCGAAAATGGTGCTTAGCGCAAAAGACTACGGGGTACCACAGAACAGACCGAGGATATATATAGTGTTGTGGAGAAATGATGTTGATATCAATCAATTTATATATCCTGAACCAGAGAAAACAAAAACATCAGTAAGTACTATTTTGGAGGAAAATGTGTCTGATGAATATACTATATCAGACAAATTGTGGGCTGGGCATAAAAGACGACGTGTAGAGAACGCAGAAAAGGGTAATGGTTTTGGTTACTGTTTATTTAATGGCGACTCTGAATATACAAGCACAATCTCAAGAAGATACTATAAGGACGGAAGCGAAATACTTATTGAACAGGAAGGAAAGAATCCGAGAAAACTAACAGCCAGAGAAGCAGCAAACCTTCAGGGCTTTCCAAAAGAGTTTAAGCTGCCAGATTCAAATACAAAAGCATATCAGCAATTTGGGAACAGCGTGGCCGTACCTGTGGTTCAAAAAGTTTCGGAACAAATAGTAAAACAGATATTGGAGGTGTGAAGTGATGTTTGCAGATTTAATGGATAAAGAAATTCAGCCTAAAGCTATTGATGTCAGGCATCTTCCGGAGATATCTATTTCCGAACCTTTGAAGAATGAAATACAGGAAATGCTGGAGAAAGAAGAAAGTAACTATGCTCATGTATTTGAACGGTCTGCCGTTGTTCAGACCGATAAAAACTATGTTTTTTTCTCGAACCAGTGGTTGTACCTTGCTGTTCTATGCAAACAATACGCCGAGGCATTGAAACCATACGGGGATTTCTTTGATTCAACTATTCGTGGTTCATCAGAGGAAGTCCTGAAGGCATTTAAAAATAATGACGTAAACAATCCGTCAGTTGTTGAATTGATACCGGATGAAACAGACAGAGATCGGATGATGAAGTATGTTGCCGGTGGCTCTGAGTTCAGGGACGGCAAATCATTAATCAATTATTCTGAGAGAGACAAGAAACATAAAACAAGAGGAACAAAAGATATTTTTGGGTCCTGTGTGCTCAAGAAGATAGCGGTGCCTGATGCGTCATCAGCATATTTAGGAAATCTTATCTATTACTTGGCAAAAAGGCCGGAGTTGTACAGCGCAATTGAATCTGAAGTGGTGGCTCAGTTGGGGGAGATGAAAAACACGTCAAAGCTCTCTTCCATTGTTAAAGACTGTGCAAAAGCAATCGTAGATTGTATTTATAAAATTGACAGGTTTCAAAGAATCAGCGACCGGATCAGTGTAATGGATCAGAACATAAAAATTGATACATCAAATACAGAGGGACTGTTGCCGAACGGAAACTGGTTGCGTTATATGTTCGCACGGCCGAGCTCAGGGATGTATTTACCAGAAGCGTCTGATGGAAAGCCCAGGGTTTTTGATAAAGAGTATTCGTTCACTGTTAATGGCGAAGATGTGAAATGTAAATTAACAACTGAATGGGTTGGTTCAGAAGTAACTGAAGGTGCACAAGGGAATAACTATCTTCAGGCACTTATAAAACTTGTTAATCGCTACTACGCGGATGTAATTGAAATAAAAGAAGAATCTGGGGAGTACTATTTGTATTATCTGAAACAGAGCTTTCTTGTTGAAGATCTGCCTGAAATGTTTGACTCGACATTCTCAAGGAGATACATCACATCCCTACTTGCAAAACCGTTTGTAATATTAACGGGAAACAGTGGCACCGGTAAAACACGTATATCCAAACAATTTGCAGAATACCTAGAAGTCGTAGACACAAATGGTGAGAAGAACTGGTTGATAGTGCCGGTTGGAGCAGACTGGACGGACAATGCCAGAGTGTTGGGTTTTTATAATCCTCTTGCAGATCAAGGTTCCGGAAAATATGAAAAAACAGGAATCTTGAAGCTCATTGAAAGGGCTAACAACCATCCCGAAATACCGTATTTTCTTATATTGGATGAAATGAATCTGAGTCATGTGGAAAGGTATTTTTCTGATTTCCTGAGCCATATGGAAACTCCGGATAATCCGTTTGAACTTGATGGATACAAAAATAAAGATGATGAAGAAGAGCCGTCCGGTAAGCTTCCATATCCGGATAATCTCTTTGTAATCGGTACAGTAAATATTGATGAAACCACCTATATGTTTAGCCCGAAAGTGCTTGACAGGGCTAATGTTGTAGAATTCAAGCCTGATAAAAACGATGTTCTTGGTTTGTTTACCAGTTCCGGAGAGCAGATTAAAATCACACCTGCGAAAACAGGCGTAGCCGAAGCCTTTCTGCGACTTGCAAAAGAAGTCAGGGACGGATCAGGACAAGTCAGTGAAGAAGATGTGACGGCTATAAAAGAAGTCTTTGAAACGGTTTATGACATTGTTGAAAAGAACGGATACGAATTTGCCTACAGAACTGTAAGGGAAATCAGACAGTACATTAATGCAGCACATGCCCTTTCTTCGGAATGGACAGAAACAGAAATGTATTGTGCTATTGACGAACAGCTTTTGCAGAAAGTTTTGCCCAAAGTTCACGGCAACCGTAAAGAAATAGGCAATATGCTGGATGAACTGGAGGCGGTTTGCAAACGTCCCGGTAAAGAACTGAGATTAAGTGAAAGAAAAATAGAGCAGATGAAAGGAAAGCTTGCTGCCGTTCAGTATGCAAGTTTTATCTAAGATATGATTGGTGCAATTGGTCTAAAACTAAGTGAAACGTGTAAAGCAAGGTTATATCTTGTGGGCACCTACAGTTTAATAGACTGGAGTGTCGCGGGTCCGTCTGAACTTGGCGATGAATTTGAATCATATGATTTCAAAGAATCCGCAGGGCAGCAGCCGTTTATTAGTGTTGTCCAGGGACTGGATAATGCGTATGTTTTACGGTTGGTAGAGACCAAGAGATATATATTAAAAATCGAAAGCAACATTCCTGATGAAGTGGTACTGCCGCACTTCCAGAATGAGGGGAACAAGTACCTTAAGTGCGACAAGGACAAAGACTCCGTTTCATTTCAGTTTGTGAATTATCTTGGCAGATCAAGAATCAATTTTACCGGAAATAATATCAGCCTTAAGTTTGAAGTAGTCCCGGATAAAATGAATTATGAGGATGACTATATCAAACTTACTGAAGCACTTGCAGAAGTGTGTTCAGAGCTGCTTCTTGATTATGCAGGAGCCACATCAAATGTGTTCAGCCAGTCGGACACAGACAGAAAGACTTTGCTGGAACAATTCATTTTTCTGCGCAAGTTTTGTTATGGAGATAACCTGCACGGCCTGTTTGAAGCAATTAAAAGAAATCCGGACAGAATCCTTGATGAGGAGGAGGAACTAAGACCATTTGGCACAGGGCTTCCATCGAAGAAGTTTTACAGGAATCCTTTTTCATATAGCAGGGGCTGGATGAATGTTACCGGTTCAGGATCAGATCAACAGATCTATCTTCCACAAATGGTCGCGGTTACCCGCAAGTTTGACAGACTGGATACGCCTGCTAACAGATTTATTAAATTTGCCCTGCATAAATTTGATGCTGTCTGTGCCGGTCTTATCAGTGTATTAAATTCTGATGGCCAAAGTATGCAGTCAGAATGCCTGGAGGAAGCAAAAGCCATTCATAAATCCCTTGAGAATATATTCCGTGACGGCTTCTTTGATGAAGTAGGCGATTTGGATATTATGCCCCAAAACAACCAAATTTTGCAAAAACGAGAGGGATATTCCCAAATATTCTCTGCTTACTCCATGCTTGATCTTGCTCTTCAGCTTGACTGGAAGGGAAAGGATGAAGTTTATGAGGGCGAATCAAAGAACGTAGCACTCCTCTATGAATACTGGCTCTTCTTTGAGCTGTTTAAAATAATAAAATCTGTAGAGGGATGTGTTGCAGTAAAAACGGAGGAGACGCCGTTTCTTATGCTGGAAGATGGTATCTCGGTGGCCCTTGAAGAAGGCAAAAAATCCTGTCAGTCTTTTGAAATCAGTAATTATGGTATTAAAACTAATCTCTACTACAACAGGACGTTTTCAAAGACAGAATTTATGACAACACGGTATGAGGGGTCGTATTCAAGACCTTTCCGACCGGACTACACGCTTGCGGTTTTTCCTGCATCTTTTTCTAAGGGTAGGTATAACGGAGAAGAAGAGGCTGTAGCTAACGGAGCCGTCAGTTATATACACTTTGATGCCAAATACCGGATTACAGATCTGACATCATTGATTGGCAGCACAGAATCTGCTCTGGATGACGAAGAGATAACAGAGGACAAAATCGGATCTGTTGTTAATACATATAAACGAGGAGATCTTCTCAAGATGCATACATATAACGATGCTATTCGCCGTACCTTGGGAAGCTACGTTTTATATCCGGGAGAATATGGAGAAAAGAGCACCGGAAATGAGACATTTAAGTTATATGACGAAATCCTCCCTGGTGTGGGTGCTTTTTCTATAAAGCCCAGTATAGGCGTTCAGGGCGAGAAGGAACTAAAGTCTTTTATAGTGTCAATCCTTGAGTCCAGAGAGGCCGGTAATTCCAGACTTAACCGCCTGAAATATTATACGGAAATGATCTTGAGTGAACCGTCCGTATTCAGACGTCAAAAAGTAAAGCTTTCGGAAGATGCTATTAAGAAAGGCGATGAGTATGTAATTGGATACGTACGCGGAGACTCTGAAAAAGATTATTACAATTTCTTAAGGGAAAACGGGTTTTTGCAAAAGGGAGCAGAGTTTTTGTTCTACTTTTACGCAATTAAAGGCAGAGATGTCTATTCTCACCACAAGGACATTTTCAGAACAAAATATTTCAGGTTTTACAAAAACAACATACGTGAAACCGACTCGTATCAACTGGAGCCGGTTCTTTGCAAAATTGATTCAAATGAACTGATTTCAAAAGCAGAATTAGTCGCTCGTCTTTGTAAGTATGGTTATGAAACAAGCGAGGCAAAACACCATGCTGATTTTTACTATGTGTTAAAGGTGACTGTTGAAGACGAATCATTCTCCAAGGATGAATTAAGAATATCAGAAGTTAACTCTCAAAACGGGAACGACACATTTAGCCCTCATTCACCAAAGGTACTGTTTTACTAAGGGGTGATCCAATTGACGGATGTTCTGACAAAAGAGCAAAGAAGGAAGAACATGCAACATATCCGCTCCAAGGATACAAAGATTGAGGTTCTTCTGAGGAAAGCGTTATGGCATAAGGGAATACGATATAGAAAGAACTATTCAAAAATTCCTGGAAAGCCGGATATTGCGATTACTAAATATAAAATAGCAGTGTTCTGTGACAGCGAGTTCTTTCACGGAAAAGACTGGGAGGAACTGCAACTTCGCTTACTTAAGGGTGACAATGGTGAATTTTGGGTTGAGAAAATTGGTCATAATCGTGAGCGGGATGAGGAGGTAAATAAACAGCTCAAGTTTTTGGGATGGACAGTTATCCGATTCTGGGGCGCTGATATAAAGAAAAATTTAGAATCGTGCATCAAGACGGTTGAAGAGGCAATCTTTGATGCGAAACTTCAATAACTAAAATTTATTAGTGGAAATCCTTTAAATAAGCCATCTGTGATGTCAGATCGTTCTTACGGGCAGCATAATATCAAATGGTTGAATTTTGGGTTATGAATCGAAAGAGGGTTCATCATAAATGAGTATTACTAGGCCGAGTGGAAAAACGATAGAGGAGGACATGACGTCCCGAGCATATGACGAAAAGGATAAGCTGTCCTCAAAAGTGTTCAAAGTATATCCGCTGATTGGGGATTTTATGCCAAGCATGAAAACCCAGGCCAGATGGCATGAAGTTACACGCCAATATATAGAAAAACGATTGGATAATAAATCTGCTCGTTTTTACGATTGGGTGTACGATCAGGTTGCATTGACAGTTGTTCATTATGCCAAAAGCTGGAACAGCTATGAGGAAGGAAAATTTACAAAATATGTTACGATGCAGCTTGGTTATAAAGATGACAGTGGAAGAATTTGGAATATTATTACCGATGCTCTTATAAGGGCATTTTCTCAGCACCACAGATTATTTATCCGGCGTAACGGCGAACGGCAGTTTTATGAAACCGTCATGGTACATTCTTTCGGGCCGAACGGTGCATGGTATCCAATGATAGATCTGCTGTTTTCCTTTTATACAGAGAATCTTGATTGGACGTATGTAGCTGGGGATCCGTTGTTTTCCAGATTGGTTCGTGTGTTACAGGGGTATTTCAATAATACGGAAATTGAGGATGATCAGTATGATATCGCTTCTCACAGATATAGTTTAAGAATAGGAATTCGAAGGATTGTTCAGGAAAGACCGAGTTACTGTGCGTATCTGTTCGAACTTATAGTGAAGAGGATCCAACAGCTCCTTAAAAATGAAGGAGGAGAACCCAAACGATATATTCATTATGTTGTGGATCAATGGTTTGCTGAAAAGATCAGCAGTTCATCGGTTATTGCAAAGAAGAGGTCTGCTGTTTCAGCACAGAAACCTGTAGATCTTGCTTTGGATTACTCAAAAGTCAACATCCAGTACACCTTATCTGAAGGCCGGCTTGCTTTGCGTATTCCAGCTATCCGGCTGTTAGAGGATGCACAGGGGCCGGTAATTGCATTTTTATATGAAAATGATCGTCTGTTGAGCCAATATGAATTGGAAGTAAGAGGTAATGAGCTGGGTGAGACCATAAAACAAAAAAACATACTTCTTCCCACAGAATCCCTTGCCGGTGATGAATTAAGATATCGGATCATTATAACCAGAGCCGATATTGAAATACATGATTCTGGAAGTAAACTTTGGAGACAGCTTGTCTTCTTTTCTGGAGAGAAGGAAATTAGTGCAAATCGGCTTCGTAAAGAAAAATACGATGTTTTTGTTCCAAACTATAGCCGATTGAGCGGAAAAAACATAGATGTTCTCACAACCATGCACAATATGTGCGAGATGTCTTTTCATAAAGATTATTCTTTGGAATATGCGGGAAATACGCTGGCCATTGATACGTCAGATATAAAAGGAATTAGGATTATTCGGCCATCGACAATTGATAATGCCCGTTACATCTCTGACGGAGAGGATTATTATCTGACTCGTAAAGGGGCTTCACTTAAAGTTTATTATGAAAGAGAGAGTGAAGCAAAGAAATACCGGGTTGAGATTAACGGAGAAAACTATTCGCTTTCCAAGTTTTATGACAGCTTTGCGGGCAATCGGTCTGTAGTTCCGATTGAAAAAGAATATGGCAAAACCAGTCTGTCGGTTATAGACATTGCCGCAGGAACAGTTTTATTTAAAGAAAACTATTATTTGATCCCAGACTTTAACTGCACGTTCAATCAGAATTTGTATGTTACAAATGAAGATTATGATAATCTGTCTGCCCAAATTGTCTGTGCTGGGGAGAGTTTTAAAACTAGTGCTTCCAGCCGTAATGAAATTCGAATAGATTATAACGATGGCATAATTCTTATAGATGTACCGGGGATTCAGACATCTTTTTCGGGAATAACCACACTGTTTTTTGACAGATATTTGAGGGCTTCTGATATTTCCGATGATTCCCGATTAGTTATTCTAAATCGCACCGGAATCTCATATGTTCTAAAAATAGGGGATGCAGAACTGGGCGAAGCGACCGCTGTTTCACTTTCAAGTTATATTTCGGAAGCGGATACGGAAAACTCTACTAAAGATATTGTTCTCAGTACAGCAGAAAAAAATTATCTTCTCGGGAAAATAGTATTCGGAAATATATTTGCACATCAGCCATCCTTTTCATTTAAAGACAATTGTCTGCTTTGGGACGGAGGAAGTTCCTATGTTGGTGATGCAGATGCTGCTTTAACACTTGCTTTAATGAAGGATGGTTTCACATACTATTCTTTTGATATACAACTCGGCGAACAACTTATTTATGACTTTGGATCAGATGAGTTCTCCGATGATCGATATGACTGGACGATCTATGCAAACGGGAATCCGATCATTAAAGGAACGTCCTTTTTCGGAAACATAAGCAAAGCAAGGTTTGCAGGGAAAATTATAAGAATTGATCAGGTTACGGAGGATATAGAGGGAAACGCAAGACCTGTTCCAATTAAAACGGTATTCATTGATCAGATTAAATACAGAGAAACCTGTTTTGTTGAAACAGAAGACGACATATATGATGTTTACTCTGGATGCATGTACTGGGTGGATTGGCATGGAGAGAAACGTTATTATTCCTTCAAATACAATGAGAAGTTTTCGCGATACAAAATCAATCCGGTGAAGATCATTTATATCAGTGATAAGTATCTTCGTATTATCAATGAAGATGATGAAGGGATATATTATTTTTATAAAGATGAATCACGTGATCCGGGAAACGAGATTACTGACCGAGAGCCTTCGGTAAAAGCAAGAAATTATCATGATATTCTGTTTTATCTTTATGAAACACAGGATACTGGAGCAGCCTTTCTGTCGAAAAAACTGGAAAATCACTCATTACCAGAGAAGGACGTCTCCGCAAAACTGCCAGAGACACACAAATCTGATCAAAAACCGACACATCCAGCATTGACGGCCCCTTCTTTAAAAAGCCTTCAAACAGTGACACAGGAGACCGTTGTTCAGGCGCCGGTTGAAGCTCGAATTCTTGTTAACGCCGGCCCCGGTACGGGAAAAACTTGGACACTTATTGAGAGAGTCATACATCTTGTTCAATCCGGAACAGAACCGGAAACTATTCAGGTCCTTTGCTTTTCCAGAGCGGCAGTTGACGTTGTTCGAAAGCGAATGGCGGAAGCAGTGGCTTCAGGGCGGGTAGAACCGATAATTAATCTGGTAGACATTCGTACGTTTGATTCTTTCGCATCACAATTACTATACTGGGTAAAAGACAGCGACTATAAGGAAATCGGTAAGAATTACCGGATTGAAGCTTTGAATTATGAGGAGCGTATTGAACGGTTTAATGCGGTACTGCAAGAGCAGCCCGGATTGATCGAACAATGTGAACATCTGATCGTAGACGAGGTTCAGGACCTTGTTCTGAACCGGGCAGAAATGGTACTGAAGATGATTCGGCTTCTTCCAGAAAACTGCGGTGTAACACTGTTTGGGGACGCATGTCAGGCGATTTATGACTATCAGGTTAATGCGGGGATGGGGTCCGATGGATTCTATGAAGCTATAGAAAATTTACATCAGTTCTCATATTATTCATTTGATCGCAACTACCGGCAGACTACACGACTTCAGGCGTATTGTAAAGATTACAGAACGGCTATTCTTACAGGAAATACGGACGCATGTAACAACAAATTGTCTGAGTTGCGTGAATTATTGCCAGATTACAACACGGAGAATCTTCAGCAGTTTGAGGAGGATTCTTTTGACGTACTCTTGCAGTCAGGGAATGTGGGAATTCTTACGCGATCTAATGCACAAGCCTTGGTCATTTCCGGAATGTTTCATAGAAAGAATATTACGCACACTCTTCAAAGAAGATTATCGGATAATGTGTTAAATGGTTGGATTGCGTATATGTTCAATGTTCGTTCGGAACGATACTATGATGAAGACGGTTTTTTACGCGCTTTCTACGAGTTGTTTCCGGAAAGATTTGAAGAATCAGAAATGTCCGATGTTTGGGCTATGATATCTTCTTTTGGAAGCGGATCAGGCGGTATTGTTTCTACTGCTGACCTGTTGCGTGGAATTCGGGATTGCGGAAAAGCCGGTGCATTGTATTTGGATAATCCCGAAATCGACATAACGGTTTCGACAATTCACAGGAGCAAAGGTCGGGAGTATGATGCCGTTATAATTCTGGACAGTCTTATTTCAGAGAGAACGGATTCCCTGGAGGAACAAAGGGTAAATTATGTTGCACTCAGCCGTGCACGGAATCGAATGTATAAAGTTCAGATGCCGCCTGTTTATTTCAGGACGTTGGAAGACCGCAGATGTTTTTCAAGCGAGAAGAACTTCAGAACGGGGAAATCCTATCTTCGCTTTTTTGAAGTAGGAAAAACCGGTGATTTTTCCAGAAATTCATTTTGCTCAGGGGATGGTGTACAGCAGTATTTGAGAGAGAATCTTCTTTGCTTAAAAGACAAAGAGATATATCTGGAAAAAAGCATATCAGAAGAGACCGAATATGTTACATACCTTATGAAGCTAAAAGAAAACGGCATGATTATCGGTAAAACGGGTAGAGGATTTGCAGAAGACCTAGAATCCGCGATTCGCCGGATTAAGAATCTGCCGTGGCATGCAACTGTTTTGGATTACGTTTATCCGAAACGATTTAGCGGCATTTATATTACGGATATCGGATCTGAAATAGGAATGATACAGGGAAATGAGACAGGAATAAGAGAATTTGATTCCTTGGCAACATGGAATACAGTTCTGGCAGAAGGTTACGCAAAAGCGGAGTATTGAAAGGATTTACAGTTATGAGCAGATATTCCGAGTTTTATGAAGCAAGAGAAAGAATTGTAAAGATCGTTTCTGAGGATCTGCTGGGGCCGGTCTCAGAAGAGGAGATTCTGAACGAACAGCCAACATCTTACTATATCATGGGAAAGTTATATCCGAAGACGGATAAAGAGCCCGAGCAGGATGATAATACGACCAGCACTGATTTGGACGTTATTGATGCAGACGCATCCCTTGCTACGGCAAATATAAGAAATCCGCGAGCGATGGGCATCACCTATACGGTAAAAAAAGAAGTTAATGAGGTTCATGCGATTATAAGTTATGCTTTTTATATACCTTATTCGCTGAAAGAGGCGCGAGAAGAAAAGCTTTCATTAAAAAGATACGATACATTAATTGAGGCTGCAAACGAAAAAGAGCAGGCACGTATGTTTTTTTGGAAACGAATGGCGTTTCATAGAGAAATAATCATTTCGACCAATCACAGCTCTGTTATTGAAATTGAACCCGGTATATTTTTAAAATCCTACTTCCATTTTGCGGCAGGAAGCGGTGAAAGGGTAATGACAACGGTTCTCACAAATGAACGGTATATTTCCGGTGATGATCGTAATAAGGTTGCTGCAAATACGGTTCTGCAGCCTGAAATAATAATTGAGGGAACAGATAATTACAAAGGAATTTTTACAGAAGTTCGTCGTCAGGTAGCCATGTCCGATAATGAGGAGCTCGCACAGCTGGACATGCTGTACACTACGGATAAATGCTATGCGCAAGGACATGGCTGCTCTGTGGTATGGGACAAGGAAAGCTCAGGCCCGAGATATATAAAAACAGCATTTATACCCACTTTTAATTTACATCAGATGAAGGCTGCTGAAATACAGGACCTACCTGTTTTTAACATGTATTATCTGTTTAATACGAATCAGGAAGATGTAATAAAGGGATTAAGGCAGTTCCTTTCCCTATATTCGGACTGGATAAAAGATAAAAGACTCCTTGCGGATACTGATCAGTATGCTGACTTCAAAAATTCAGCATACCATAATATGGATGAATGTGAAAACATTCTACAGAGAATTAGCCATTCTATCGATTTACTGGCCGAATCGAAAAGCATTGCATGGACCGCATTCCGGCATGCGAATGAGGCTATGTTTATGCAGAGATGCAGAACCATTGAAAAACAGAATGTTGTAAATGGTGCGTCTTCCCAAATTGATCCGGAAACAATCAACTGGTACCCGTTTCAGCTGGCGTTCATCCTGCTTGAAATATCATCTTTTGTGGAGCCAGAAGGATCCGACAGAAAGCTTGTTGACCTTCTTTGGTTTCCGACCGGCGGAGGAAAAACGGAAGCATATCTTGGCATTGCCGCCTTTGAAATTTTCTATAGGCGACTTTGTAATCCAGATAACTGCAACGGAATGGCAGTTATAATGCGTTATACGCTGAGACTGTTGACTATTCAACAATTTGAGCGTGCATCCATGCTGATCTGTGCGTGTGAATTGCTAAGAAAAAAATATAACATTCCTGGAGATGAAATCAGTATCGGTCTTTGGGTCGGTAACAATTTCACTCCGGGAACACTTGATGAAGCAGATACGGTTCTTACCAAGATTAAAGCAGTAGGTCAGATCGGAAATGACGATACAGACCCCTGCCAGGTAAAGATTTGTCCATGGTGCGGGGAAAAACTACGACCAATTCACTACAAGATTAATCCTACTGCAAAGCGTATGGAAATATGCTGTTCAAATAATGAATGTGATTTTAACAGTATTCCACTGCCCGTCAGATTGGTCGATGAAGAGATATATGAACATCGGCCTACATTTCTTGTGGCAACAGTAGATAAATTTGCGCAGATTGCGATTCAGGAAAAAACGTCAGCATTGTTTTCTATAGACAATGATTCTCTTCCGCCCGAGCTGATTATCCAAGATGAGCTGCATCTGATATCCGGCCCGCTTGGAACAATGACGGGTATTTATGAAGCTGCTATTACTCAGATATGCGAGAGCAAGGGCAGGCCGGTAAAGGTGATTGCCTCTACAGCTACGATTCGTAATGCGTCGAAACAGATTCTGGCATTGTACGGCAGGAATTATAACCAATTTCCACCGCAAGGCCTTAGTTCGGATGACTCCTTTTTTGCCATAGAAGCAACTGAAAGAGAAAAACCTGCTCGTTTTTATGCAGGGATTATGGGGGTCGGTACCACATTTACGACAACGATGATTCGTCTGTATGCCTCCTGGCTTTTTGCATCCAGATATCTTATTGACTGTGGATACAGGGATGCTGTTATTGATAACTACTGGACATTAACCGGCTATTTCAACAGTATTAGGGAGCTCGGTGCAACACAGACGCAGATTGTGGATGATATTCAAAGTAGATACCGATATTTAAAAGCTAATAAATTCAAGGAAAAGTACGGAGATTTCTCCGGAGAAGATAAGTATGAAAACATTGTAGAACTGACTAGCCGAATGTCAAATGATGAAATTTCACGTGTGATTCAGGAAGATCTTAAAAAGGCCTTTACTCGGAATAATCATGCAGAGGTATTTGATTTTGTACTTGCCTCTAATATGATCTCCGTAGGTGTTGATGTCGGAAGGCTGGGCATTATGGCGGTTGCGGGTCAACCTAAGACAAACGCGGAGTATATTCAGGCGACAAGCCGTGTAGGAAGAAATAACCCAGGGCTTGTATTCACTGTTTATAATGCCAGTCGCTCCAGAGATCGTTCTCACTATGAACAGTTCTCCAGATATCATGCAGCGTTATATCGATATGTTGAAGCGACGAGCCTGACTCCGTTTTCAGATCGCGCCAGAGACAGGGGATTGCAGGCATTATTTATTATCCTCTGCAGGTATTATTGTCCGGAACTTCTTCCTGATAATGCGGCACATAATTTCAGGTCAGATCTTCCAGGAGTGAAAAAAGCAGAGGAAATAATATACAGATATGTTGATCTTATTGATGAACGTGAAAAGGAAAAAGTTCTGTATGAGATAAAAGATATTGAGAGGCAATGGCAGGAAAAAGCAGAAACTGGTGAACTATGGTACAGAAAAAAGGGAAAGCCTTCCCTGATGCAACCGGATACGGCGGAAGACAGGTTTAGGATTATGAACAGCATGCGTTCTGTTGAGGCTGAATCAGGAGTATATCTTGTAGGAGAACAGGAATGAAATTTGGAACCAGGAACGATAAGAAAGCGCGAAAGAAATCAATAGGCAAACTCAGAAAAACTCAGATGATTACTACATTCGGAACAGGCTCAATTGCGGAAATGCCAGAGTATTCTGTTATTATGGGTGCTACTGATTATTGGGATAAGAAGAGCCCGAGAATAAATGAACCTAGTTTACAGCGGCTTCTTGGAATGAAATATTTCAAGGAACCATATGCTACCGAGAGTCAGAATCCCCGTGGAAATGCTGATGTACCTGCCTTCAGATTTCCAGGCATGCATTTTTGTCCGAAGTGCGGCCGTTTGGACGGGTACAGATACTTTGGGGATCCAAAAAACAAGAAATGCATGTCTTGTGGTCGGGAGCTTGTTCCATCCAGATTTGTTGCGGCGTGTATCAACGGGCATCTTGAAGATTTTCCATTTGAATGGTGGGTACATTTCGGAAATCCGGGCGGATGTTCAGAACCGGAAAACCATCATAAGCTTTCTATCGATTTTTTAAATAATACTGGAGGACTGGCAAGTATTGTAATCAAGTGTAAATGTTGTGGAAAGACCCGATCAATGGAAGGATGTATGAGCCAGAATGCATTGAAAGGATATCATTGTCGGGGTCGTCGCCCGTGGATAGGGTTCAAAAGTGAATTAAATGATCCGGAGCCGTGTAATGCACAAATGAGGACGATGCAAAGAGGTGCGTCCAACCTGTATTTTAGTGTTACTCAAAGTGCTCTTACGATCCCGCCCTGGAGCAGTAAAATACAGGCCTGTCTGAATGAAAAATGGGAAACCATTCAGAACGGACTTGAACAGGGCATCGATGAAAGCAACCTGAGATTTTTCCTCGAAAATATGATTTTTAAAGACATAATCGATGAAGGAAAGTATACAGTTGATGACTTTATAAAAGAGATTAACAGGAGACGTGGTATTGAGTCTGACACCGGAGAGCCTTTTACCGAACATATGATGTATGAAGACGAGTATAAGGCTTTGTGTACCGGTTATGCTGCAGATGAGGAGGAAGAACCGGAACAATTCCAGGCTGAGATTACGGAAATATCGCCATTTTTAGAGGATTTTCTGGATGAAGTGGTTCTTGTAAAACGACTGAGAGAGGTGTTGGCGCTTAGAGGGTTCAGGCGAGTGACTCCTAATGCACCGGAAAATGATGAAACGAGTAATAATGAGTTTACTCCCGTTTGGAATAAGCCTCAGTGCTGGTTGCCAGCAATTGAAATGAGGGGAGAAGGTATTTTCATCGTCCTGAATGAAGAAAAAGTCAGAGCGTGGGAAGAAAGAAATCAGGATCGTTATGAAGAAATGGGCTTTCGACTTGGCAATATGAATATAGGAAAAGGGATGTTTTCATCCCGCTACGTTCTTTTACATACACTCTCCCATCTTCTTATCAGGCAGTTGACAATTGATTGCGGTTATCAAGAAGCAGCTTTAAAAGAAAGAATATACAGCAGTTATCCGGACAGCGATCTTGATATGGCCGGAATTCTGATTTACACATCCTCTTCTGACTCTGACGGCAGTCTTGGAGGTTTAGTAAGACAGGGAGAAAGTGACCTCCTTGAATCGACTGTTCGTAATGCACTTCAAGAGGCGTCCTGGTGTTCCTCAGACCCTCTTTGCATAGATTCAAAATCTCAGGGATTCAATGCATTGAACTATGCAGCATGCCATGCCTGCACGCTGTTACCAGAAACCAGCTGTGAAGCAAGGAACTGTTTACTTGATCGTGCAGCAGTTGTCGGAAAGCCAACGGAACATGGAATTGGGTTTTTTGAAGAATTAATCGGAGACTGATATGGCAAAAATGATTCCTGCTGTTATTGATCCTGATCAGGCAGCAAAAAGTCCTGCAGAAGCTCGTATATTTTATTGGTTGAAGAACATGACATGGGGAAACGCAATTGTTCTTCACTCACTTCCGCTGAAAGATCATATTAAAAACAGTTTCGGCGAAATTGACTTTGTAGTTATCTGTGAAAAGGGAATAATTTGTCTGGAAGTAAAAGGCGGAGGTGTAGAACGTCGTGATGGTAAATGGGGGTTTACCGGAAGGTCTCATGTAACTAACTGGAAAAATGAAGGACCCTATATCCAGGCACAGGGAAATATGAAATCTCTTCGGCAGTATCTTGATAAATACCTGAGGGCTGGAGATGAGATTCTGGACTGCAGGTGGGCGTGTTGCGTCTTGACACCTGATTGCGTTATAAAAACTGATAACGATACAGAAGTAATTCCGGAAATCACGTTTAATGTTAATATGAAGGAACAGGACCTTCCGGCTTTATTTGAGCGGTCTTTCAAGTATTGGAGGGAAACAAAGCATTACGGGGGAGAAGGTACACTCAAGGCAAAATCCAGGGAAAGATTGGCAACATTTCTGAGAGGGGATTTTAGCTTTGTTCCTCCTCTTTCCGTTATTTTGAATCGTTCGGAGGAACAGCTGCTTTCAATGACTGAGGAACAGCTGGATATCATTATGCACATGTGTGTAAATGACCGGATGATGGTTGAAGGTGCTGCAGGAACCGGAAAAACTTTGTTAGCCGCCGAACAGTGCAGACGTGCAGCGGCTACCGGTGAAAAGATATTGTATTTGTGCTATAACCGAGTGATCGCAGCATATGTTCGCGAAATGTTTGAACAGGAAAATCGATCGGGAGAAATTGATGTCTACACGTTTCATGAGTTCCTTATGGAATCTTGCAATATAAATGATGTTCCTGACGATAAAACGGATATCTTTTTCAAAGATACCCTTCCAAATTTTTTTCTGGATGAGGGATATAAAGGGGAACTCTATGACCGGATAGTTCTGGACGAAGGCCAGGATCTTATGAATATGACAGCCTACCTTTGTATTAATGAATTCCTTAAAGATGGTTGGGAGGCGGGAAAGTGGACCATATATTATGATCCGAATCAGAATATTTTCGGGGACAGATCCGAGTTCAGAGAAGTCTGGCAGACACTGAAAGCCAGTTCGTTTATATATCCCCTTACTGTCAACTGCAGAAACACAAAACAGATCGCCCAAGGAAACTATGCGGTAACACATGTATATAAGCCAAAGTACCTTCGAGCTGAAGGAGAAGATATTGTATACAAATCATATAGTAGTAAGAAAAATGAGGCAGAGGAACTATTCAACAGTATCCGGAAACTGAAAAGCGAAGGATTAAACAAAAAGGATATAGTAATTCTCTCGTATTATCGCATAGATAATCCAGAATCCTGTTTATATGGAGTCAAGATTCCTGAGGATATCGGCACAATAAGATTAAATCAAACTTCCCATTTTGCGGAGTGTAAGCAGATCCGGTTTTATACAATACAGGCTTTTAAAGGACTTGAAGCCAAGGCTGTGATTATGATAGATATCGATAGCTTTTCAGATGAGAACAAGAGACTCCTTAATTATGTTGGAATGTCGCGGGCAAGGACATACCTTGAGTTTTTCTATGATAATAATCTTTATCAGGAAAGACAGCAGCGTTTAATGAAGGCATTACTTGACTAGAAAAAGTAATCGATAGCGAATAAAAGGAGACGGTCATATCAGACCGTCTCCTTATTGTCGTTAAGGGTGTTAAGAAGCGATCGGAAATTGATAGTTGGCGCTTCCGGAATACCAGTATATTTTCCGAATAGATACTGCTTCCGAATATTATTTTTTTCTCCAATCTTATTGTTGTAATGGAGAATGCATTGAATCTCTTTTTCACCGGATTCAAGTTCATTGATGACATAAATACAATCCTTTGGAATGTCAGATTCCATGAGCAGTGTGTTATGTGTGGTCATAATCAATTGACCTTCTATACTGTCATATAAAGATGTTGCGAGAGCTTTCACAAGCAAGTCGTGTATACCCGTATCGAACTCATCAATCACTGCGACTGAGCCTTTGACCACAACTAACATAAACGGCAACTGTTGTATTAAAGATTGTGTGCCGGTAGATTCTAGTGTAAAGTCAATATCTCTTGATTTTCCGGCAATGTTTTTGGTGACGACAAGTTGATATTGAATTTGTTCATCGTCGTATGTACGTTTGTAATATGCACGGGTGATGTCTTTATAGGTCAACCGCAAGAAAGCATCCAGCATCTTTTCCGTACGATCAAGGATATTTTCATTACGACGGGAGATTTCACCATTTTCATATTCACCCAGGATTTCAGGTGGTAATCCAATAATCCCACGCTCTTGGCGGCTGCCAAATTTAATTTTGCAAGAAACTCGGGAGAAAAATTGCAGAACAAACACAAAATTGTTTTCTATCTTTTCTCGTATATATTTATCCGATTTATCATCGGACTCATGCATCAATATGGAAAGCAAAGAATGTTTTCCCCAAAACTTTGCACACGCTTTTTTTATGGCTTGATAAGAGGATCTGTCCTGAAAGATTTTTGTGCTGATTGTTGTTTTCTTAGGTGTTATATCAAAATATGATCCTCTTCGTTGGGTTAATGTGTACTCAAGACGCTCATGAATAATCTGGGAATCATTCATTTCTAAAAGGTATTTTCCACTCTTTCCATTGATACGAAAGCCAAATTCCATAAACATTGGTTCGTTTGAAGCGACAGTTTTATTCTCGCGAATCAGAGTTTCTATATCCTTGTAGCGCATCCGAAAATACTTTTTGAACTCTTCGCTGTTATTCAAGTGATCTGTATTGTCAGCCAATAAAGATTCCATTATATCACGAACATCCATGGTTCTAAGAGTTTCAGAAAGCATAAAAAAAGCAGAGGCAAGGTTTGACTTTCCAATGCCATTTTCGCCATAGATGAGAACCATTTTTTTGGGATTGTTATTCCGGTCCAATAAATTGAATTCAATATTTCCGAAAGATTTAAAGTTTTTTAACTTGACATATTCAAACATTTCAGGATCCCTCCATAATTATAATACCATAAAATCCTAATTTGTAAATCAGTAACGCCGATATACTCTTAAAAAATACGAGCAGATCTGCATTAATATTGATTTTTGGAAAATATTGTGGTATTATCTCGAATGAGATACAAGATGTTGTCAGAGTGATTAACAAAGAGCTGTAGGAGGCCTAAATATAGCATGGGAAGAAAAGTATTTGTTTCTTATAAATATAAAGACAAGGATGTGAAAGCACTTCCAGGGGTACAGCCGTTTACATGGGCAAGAGACTATGTGGATTATATAGCAGAGCATCTTATAGAAAAAGGGCATGTCTACAAGGGTGAAGATAGTACAGAGGATCTGTCGGATAAAAGTGAAACATATATTTGGAATCACTTGAAAGACAAAATATATGATAGTTCCGTAACTATTGTTCTTATATCTCCGAACATGCGTGAAGCAGGCAAATGGCAACGATCACAGTGGATTCCTTGGGAAATTGCTTATTCGTTAAGGGAGACAACACGAAGTGATCATACTAGCCATAATAACGCCATTTTGGCTGTGATACTTCCTGATAAAAATGGGAATTATAGGTATTATCGGAAAGATAACCTGTTCCCGATCTTAAGGGATAATATAGAAAACGGATACATTTATGTCGTCGACTGGGATGATTTTTTGAAGTTTTCGGATATCGATATAGAAATGGCGGTTAAGCATAAGGCTGAGACTCCGACATACAAAATTGTAAAAACTCTTTGAATGAATGGATGAAAGGAACGTCATGCGAATAATTTTTGAAGAAAAGTATTTTAAGGATTATGCCATTGGCAGTTTAATAAATGCACGTGGGCAAATACAGGAGTATACCACAGATGGAAAACGTGTGGTCACAGTATTTATATCTCATAAACATGATGATCTCGAAAGTTTAAAAGGACTTATTGGATTTCTTGAAAAAGAATACAAAATCAAGGTCTACATCGATAGTCAGGATCCAAGCATGCCTCAGATTACTTCCGGAGTCACGGCAAATAATATAAAGGCTAGAATAATAAAATGTCGGAAATTTATCCTTCTTGCAACAAATGGTGCAATAGAATCAAAATGGTGTAATTGGGAACTCGGGTATGGAGATGCCAAGAAATATAAAGATCACATTGCCATATTGCCATTAAAACCAGTAGGGACTTTAGATGCACAATACAAAGGAAACGAATATATGTCCATTTATCCCTCTATTGTGAGATGCGATTCAGGGGATAAATACTCAAATGGCAATAGGATCACACCAGGTTATTATGTTCGGACAAGAGATGAATCGGATAGCTCTTATTACATAACTCCATTGGCAGAATGGTTTAGAAAATGAGAGGAGAAAAATCTTATGGAAAATAAAAGGAAACACCTTGAATTGATACAAGGAATAATAAATCGCATGTCGAGCAATTCCTTTATGCTAAAAGGGTGGGCAGTTACGCTTGTTGCAGGAATTTTTGCTATTTCTGCAAAGGATGCCGATAAGATGTATTTTCTGGTTGCATATATCCCGGTAATTATATTTTGGTTCCTTGATGCGTATTATCTTAAGCAAGAGCATTTATATATATGCTTGTATGATGAAGTGCGTCAAAGGGGTGAAGAAGAAATTGATTTCTGTTTAAATGCTGCACAGTATGATACAAAAGAGGAATATACGAAGTGTTTGCTATCAAACACAGAAAAATGGTTTTATCTTCCATTGGCAGCCCTATGTACGGGAATAATAATAGTGACACACATCTAACAGGGAGGTTAGGGAATTGGCTCATAAAACATTCATTTCGTATAAATATAGTGAAGCAAGAGAACTTAGAGATGCTATTATCGATTCACTTGGGGATGACGCTATTTATTATAGAGGAGAAACAAGTGAATCCCCAGACCTTACAGATACTACAACCGAGAACATTAAAAAGAATCTACGTGATATGATGTATGACACTTCGGTTACCATTGTAATTATATCACCGCATATGAAAGAAAGTGAGTGGATTGATTGGGAAATAGAATACTGTTTAAAGGATAATACAAGAAAGGGAAGGACCTCTCATAACAATGGTGTTGTTGGTGTTATTATGAAATATAACGGCGGGTATGATTGGTTCAAATATAAGCATATAAATGATGATGGATGTACGGCTACTTCTTATCACAGTGAGAAAGTCTATGATATCATTAATAATAATAGATATAATCAGGATCCCAAAGTTTATAGCTGTAATGTTTGTAAGACAGTAAATGCTTTGACGGGATCTTACATAGCTTATGTTACGGAAGAAGACTTTCTCTCTGATCCAGACACTTATATTGATAATGCATATGAAAAAAGTGAGAATGATGCTGAGGGATACACGCTTGTTAAAAGAAGGTAATTATATTTCATCACAGAAAATGCAAGCTGCTGAAATCAAATCCGCAGAAGCAAAACTGTTTCTGCGGATTTGTCATTCTGTGATATCATCCCATGCCGGCAACGTCACACCGTTGAAATCCAGATGAGCTTTATGTGCCTGCTCGTGCTGGCGCTCTCTGGGGATCTCATAGATCCTTGCCCCGCGCCGGAGTTTGGCACCGGTCTGGTGAAAGCTGAACGGGACTCCGTACTCCACGCACTGCATATGGGTATCGAGCACCCATCCATAGTCGCAGATCCTTGCCTCCGGTCCGGATTCGCCGCCGCAGGAAACGCTGTCGATCTGATCACCATATTTTTCAAGATAAGGCCGGATATTGATCCGCTCCAGCATCGGTTCGTGAATAATGGATTTATGCGGGAGCGGAAGCTCCAGAAAGATGGGCAGCCGTTTATTGGTCATCCATTGGTTTTCGCAGGTGCAGCTGATATGGACATTTTCATAGCCAACTCCCCAGTTGGCCGGCAGTGACTTTAAGATTCGCTCCGGCCGCTTCGTGACCATATAAAATGTGCAGTCCGACCGGATCCGCATCATCTCCCAGGCTTCCGGACGCCAGTCATCTGCCTCTTCAATGAAAAAATCTGAAGTGAAGCAGGTGAGGAAGGTCGTGCCCGCCGGATATTTGTATTCACCTTTGCGGGGACCGGTCCGGTATTTCTGCATCGGCTTTTTGAACGCCTGTGTCTTTTTGACGATGTTTGTATCACGGCCGAATTCCGCGTCTCTCCGGTAAACAAAGCAGTGCCGACACCCCGGAGAACATTTGTGGCAGCCGTGCCAGAGGTTCCAGGAAGTGGAGACAGGCATGGTTTCAACAGGTTTTTCTTTTGGGAATAACGTGGCCTGTTCGTATCTTTCCATGCGCTCCTCCTTTCCTACTACAATATATTTATGGTTGAGATACCCATCAGCCAGATGGGTTCTTTACCTTCTCGTTGCTTAAGCTGTTAGAATGATGGAGTAACGGTATGGCGTCTCCCTTTCCTGGACTTTGCGTCCGTATTCAAGACTGCCAGCCAGCTCCTCATTCGCAGCATTCGTTTTATGCAGGTTGAATTGCCCTTGCGGTACATTCGTGTCACACCCCAGTAGATAGAACAGGCAATGAGTAAAGCTGACATTTACCGTGTTATATCATTTTCAAGAGGTGGACAATGAACGCAGTAGGTATTGATGCATCAAAAGGCAAAAGCATGGTGACCATTCTTCGTCCTTTCGGAGAGATCGTTTCAAGCCCTCACGAGGTCAGGCATACATCTGACCAGATCGATGATCTGATCCGGGAGATTCGCTCCCTTGAAGGCGAAAGCAGAATCGTTATGGAGTACACTGGCCGCTACCATGAACCAATGGCCCGCTGGCTTTCGGACGCCGGGCTCTTCGTCAGTCTTGTAAATCCGAAGCTGATCAAAGACTTTGACAACGACTCCCTTCGTAAAGTCAAAACTGATAAGGCTGACTCCGTGAAAATCGCCCGATATACGCTTGACAAGTGGCACAAACTCAAGCAGTATGGAGCTATGGATGAACTAAGAAACCAACTCAAAACCATGAATCGGCAGTTCGGGTACTATACCAAACTCAAGACCGCAATGAAGAACAACCTCATCAGCCTTCTAGACCAGACATTCCCCGGCGCAAATACCTTCTTCGACAGTTCTGCTCGAAGCGACGGATCTCAAAAATGGGTGGATTTTGTCGATACATACTGGCATGTGGATCGCATCCGCAGCATGTCCCTTTCTACCTTTACTGACCATTACCAAAAATGGTGCAGCCGTAAAGGCTACAACTTCCAGCCCAATAAACCAGCCGAGATCTATGAAGCAATCCGTAACATCATTCCGGTGCTTCCAAAAGACACTATGACGAAGTTCATCATACGTCAGGCTGTAAACCAGGTAAACACCGCTTCGTCCGCAGTTGAAGAACTGCGGACACGCATGAACGATATCGCATCTCAACTTCCGGAGTATCCGGTCGTCCTTGCCATGAAAGGTGTCGGCACATCTCTTGGGCCTCAGCTGATAGCCGAGATCGGAGATGTGACTCGCTTTACCTCCAAGGGTGCATTGACCGCTTTTGCCGGTGTTGATCCCGGAAAGAATGAATCCGGTTCTTATGCTCAGAAAAGTGTCCGCACCTCGAAGCGAGGCTCTGCACCACTCCGTAAGACATTGTTTCAGGTTATGGACTGTCTGATAAAAACAATGCCGCACGGTGACCCTGTTTACGAATTCATGAATAAGAAACGTTCTCAGGGGAAACCTTACTACGTCTACATGACTGCAGGTGCGAATAAGTTCCTTCGTATCTACTATGGCCGTGTCAAGGAATATCTATCCGAGCATCCAGAGACCGCCGAAAACTAATCATGATCCTTTGCAAAATCGCTTGGCCGGCATTCTGGCGGCCTTCTTTTTGTGCCTTCATTTCAACCTGTATAAAATTTTCAAAGTACATCATTCAGCCTTGACTTTTTATTTGCAGGCTTGTATGTTCTGCTCACTCGGCATACGGCTCATCAAAGATCCCGTCGCCACTTTCGATCCGGATGATATCCCTGAAGCTGATCCTTGTGTTATCTACAAGAAGGCTTCTGCTGATTACCGGATCTACCTTCCGGCAGATACCGGTGATCATATGGTACTGGCCGCGGAGACCGTAGGCTTCATTTTCCGGATCTTCGCAGGGAATGTAGTATGTAACAGAGATTTTTACGGCATTTTCCCTTGCCAGGCGGCTGTTCGCGGTGAGCTGCCGCAGGATCGCCATCCGCCGGTTCAGCTCCTCTAGATCTTCCTCATTCAGTTCTCTTCTGCTCTCATATAATTCATCCTTTGCCGCGACTGCTTCGTTAAATCCCTTCAAAGCATCGAAGGGTGCAAAGATCTTCGCCCGTTTACTCACATCCATGCTCGGGTGACGGATACGAAACGCATCTGTCTTTTCATGCTGGGGTTTTCCACGGAGGAAGATCTCTTTGTAACGGAAGCCGGGCGGCATGGGGATTTCACCCATGTTATGCAAATCCCGCACCTCCCGTTGTATTTATTTCCGGTATTCCGTCCTGAATACGGAATAACACCAAGCCTAAAAACTGATTCAGATTTTTTCCGGATGTAGCATCTGATATTTATCGACATCCGATGCCGTGGCGATCTGATTCGGGTCCAGGATGCCCATCACGCGGCCGATCAGATAGACAGATGTGCTCTCATCAAAGTGCATGGTCTTATAGTTCGGATTCAGGGACTGAAGACCGTCTTCACCGTATACTTTAATATAGGTTTCGTTCCCTACGATGAACGCTCCGACTTCCCCAGGCTGAAGATCCGGAGCATCCGGAATTCTGGAGACAAGGACCATGTCGCCGTTATGATACGTCGGCTCCATGCTGTCACCATTTACTGAGAACACACAGTCGGCACGGTCCACTTCTCTTGATGCGTACAGGAATATCGGTTCTCCCTCATCCTCAATCTCGGTGGGATCACCGAGACCGGCGGCCAGAGATTTCTGGTAATAGGTCAGCCGGCGAATCAAAGGAACGCTCTCGGCAGCCTGTACCTTCAGAAGGGTATCCACCATCTGGGAAACAGCCATCTGATGGCCGGCGGAAAGCTGCCGGTACTGATCCATAAAGATCTGTTCACCGGCGGTATAGCGGATGCCGGGATCATCCATGCCGAACAGGTCGTACATGGAGACATTCAGCGCTCTGCAGATATCCGGAATCAGGTTGATGTCCGGCCTGCCTCTTCCGTTTTCCCAGTTGCTGACGGCATTTCCAGAGACACCGATCATTCCGGCAAGGGCTTTCTGCTCCAGCCCTGCCCGTTCTCGGTAGAACCGGATGCGCTCGCAGAGGACCGGCAGGGCGGGTCTGTCCACTGTCTTTCCTGTTTTCATATCGATGATTTTGCTGGTCCCCTTTGCGGGACGCTCTATACTTCGCCGCGGCATAAAGACGCTCCTTTCTGACCGGAGGCACCGGTCTGATCTTACAATAACACATAAATGCAAGAATGTAAACACTAAAAACACATTTACAAACGCTTAATTATGTGATATGCTTCAGGCATCCGGTTCCCACACATGGAGAAAATGCACCTGCAGATGCCAGAAGCCTGAAATGCGTAGTGCATTTATGTGATTGCCACATCCTGCCGACGGGCAGGACGACAGAAAGATGTATGAAGGATAAAGAGATCAAAGGAGCTGGTCAAATTGAGAGAAGCTGCTATTACACAGAGCCCGCATGTCTTTGTGCCGAAGGAGCACATGACGGAAGAAGAACGGGAGGAACTGTACCGTACACGATTAGATGAAACATTCAGGCCATACACTGTAATAGATGTGATCACTAAGGTCTTCCACCGAAGTTTTCCGGAGGACCTGAAAACATATATCGGAGAACATCCGGAGGAATTCAAATCAACAGGCGAGGAATGGAATGTCGCCCGTGCCTGGGTAAACGAGCTCAGGATCATCCGTCCGGAATCCGTATTCCAGCAGAGAGTCGAAGATTTCTATGTAGATATTCTTGTTGAAACCAGGATCCGCTTGGAAGAAGTTAAACGAGGATTTGGTTTTATGAAAAACCGGTATACGCTAGATCCGACGCTCCGGCTGCGATACCGCTTTGACTTCCGTCCCTGTCATATGGAATGCCATTTCGCCGGTGTGATACTGAAGGAATCGGAGAGCATACAGTCAGTTTTTGTGGGAGCATTTCCCACGGACAAATATCTGATTCCGGTAATGTCATCGGAGGATTATGCCTGGCTGGCAGATGAAATACATAAAGACTGCTATAAAGAAGAGATAAGAAAGGATCTGCCGATCGATCCGGCAAAATGGATCAGAGCCGACAGAAAGAATATCTGCACCGGCGTGTTTCCGGAAAACGGAGCACTTGGAGAATACTTTTTCGGTTTTGGGACTGCTCTGCTGGTGGATGACAAAACCGGCGATGTAAGAAAGAGCGATATTGACCCCGGAACAATTGTCCTGAACCTTGAAATACTTAAGCAGACCGGGGCCAGGAATTCCACGACTGCGCATGAGGGCACGCATAGCATGCTTGGCCACTATTTTTTTCTTCTGCAGAGAATGCATGGCCATGATTACTGTTCTTATATGTGCAAGCGCGTATCCGGTCCGCAGGACAATGACCAGAGCTCTCCTATTGAACGGATGGAAATACAGGCCAATACATTCCCTCGGTATCTGCTGATTCCCGAGAAGAACGGCAGGGAAAGAGCGGCCAGACTGCTTGAATATTACGGCGGAATCCGCAATCTTGAGACCATGAGAAAGATGGTAGACGATCTGGCGGAGTATTACGGGACGACCAAGACCATAGCCAGATCCCGCCTCATGGATTTCGGATATAATGAGGCCAGAGGAATTCTCCGGGCCGTGAACGGAAATGTGGTGCCGGCCTATCTTTCCACGCTTTCAGAAAATGAGACCTATACGATCAGCGAGCTGGAAGCTCTGCAGGAATATACTTCCAATGAGGGATTCCGGACCGTTATCAATTCAGGTCTGTATCTGTATGTTCCGGAAAATGGCTGTTACTGCCTGAACACAGGGAAGTTCCTGTACTTTGATCATGCCGGCCGTCCGCATCTTCGCAGATATGCCCGCGAGCATATGAGCGAATGCTGTCTCGTCTTCTGGGCGGAATATGGAAATGCCTTCTCCCGCTTTGTAAACGGAGTCCTACAGAAAGGAAGCAGTGTTGGCAGGGGCCGCAGAAAGATCCGGTATGTCAATGAAAAAGGCGGCAGTCCGGCAACGGAGGCAGGTCTTCTGCTCAGGAAACAGATCGAAGCACAGATGCTGGAAGCGGCTAAATATCAGAAGACTTTCAATGATATGACGATCGAACTCATGGAAAGCCACAGCGTGACGGTCGGAAAACTGGCTGATGAAACCGGCCTTTCGGAAGATACGATCAAGAACCTCCGTAACCGGCCGAATATCATCTTTCCGATCCAGGAAATTGTGGCTGTATGCATTGCTCTGCATCTGCCTCCGGCGGTCAGTATGGAGTATATCCGGATCAGCCCGTCCAAGTTCCAGACAACGTTGGAGATGAAGCTGTATGAATACGCCCTGAGTCAGTGGTACATGTACAGCGTCGCGGAAGTGAACCGCATGTTGGTGGAGGCAGAAGTCGCACCGCTCACGAACCTGGTGGAAGGATTTGATGAGGCTGGGCGGAAGGTTGCTGGGGATTGAATTATATGAATTTATATAGGCGATTGTCTTTTTGTAGCAAAGACAATCGCCATTTGCAGTTATGATATCTGTTTCATAAAGTAACTGAATCGCAAGCAACAGTCATATGCTATGTAATCTATTAATAGAGTACATTTGAACTCATAACAGTAATTTGAATGAGTACTAAAGGGACGTAGTGCTTATAGTCTATTTTTACAAGGGCTGACAGGTCAAATTTGATCTGCCAGCTCTTTTTTTATTTAGGGGGGTGATGAATCGTCACCCCCTTCGAAAGCCTTTGTCTTTAAGGCGTCCGGCCATCTTCTCTCTTAAATAACGATGCCAAAAACCCCGAAAACGGCCGAAATGGGATATTCTTCATCCCTTCGATAAATCTTCCTTCACGGATAAACTTTAACCATCACATCCGGGAAGAAACGATCTCACATCATTCTCCCAGATCAACAACTTACATATCGAAAGCCTGACATGCATTAAGGGCTGAGGATACATATGCCGCGGATTTCCCAATAAACGGAATCCGGCATCGGTACCCCTTCTTTAATGCGCTCTGATTCAGGCGGCGAAAGCAGGCTCATCCGCAGGCAGTGTATCTTCTGTCACTCCGCAGCAGGCGGAAAGGATGAGGAATGTATTTCGACACAAAGGAATTCGGAAAAAGGTTAAAGGAGATCCGCGTTATCCACGGTCTGACACAGGAAAAACTGGCAGAGGAACTGAATATCAGCTGGGATCATCTCAGCAAGATCGAACGGGGAGCCAGGAGCTGTTCCATCGATTTACTCATCGCGATCTCCGGTTATTTCGGAGTCAGTACGGATTACCTGCTTACAGGAAAGGAAATGAGTAAGGAGAGGAACCGGATCTTATCCGTGATCCGTGATCTGACAGAGATCGCGCAGTCATTATAAATACCCGGACAAACTGGGCGGGTAAATACGGACTGCCGGTCCCTAAAGAAAAAACGGCTGCTCCCATAAAATGATCATGCAGCATTGAGTTTGCTGCCCTGATCGTACCATGACAACTGAATATCCATTCTTCAGATACGACCCTGTGACGAAGAGCGACGTTCACGGCAAATGCCATCATCTCCCACAGCGGGAGCCAGCAGTAGGTTGGTGATAAGTGCGGGACAGCTTCCCGCATAGCTAAGAGGCGTCACAGAATAATGAGACTTCCGTCCGGATACCGGGCGGCTCGGTGAGAACCACGGAGGGGTCAGATTCCCATGGATCCGGTAAGCTGCCGGACGTCTGAATGTATTCCCTTATTTTCCGGGGACGTCGGGGACAAATACGGAAAGAGCATACAACGATTTTAAGCCGAAAGGCTTTGAAGATATGTAGGGCGGGCTGTAGAAGGCCCGCCGGTTATATAGGAGGTGGACCATGGATCTTAATGATTTGAAAATTGATCCGGAGTTCGAGGAAAAGATCCCACCGCTGACAGAGGAAGAATTCGATCTCCTGGAACAGAACATCGTCGCGGACGGGCGGGTGCTGGATCCGCTGATCATCTGGAACAAAACGATCCTGGACGGACATAACCGGTACCGGATTCTGTTAAAACATCCGGAGATCCCATTCGAAACATACCCAAAAGAGTTTTCTGATAAGTATGCGGCGATTGCCTGGATCTGCAAGAACCAGTTGGGGCGGAGAAATCTGACTCCTGAACAGAAACGATATCTTGTAGGCAAGCAGTACAAAGCAGAAAAGGCCTCTCATGGCGCGGAAGACGGATTCCGGGGGAATCGTTTTACCGGAAGTTTAGTAAGTCCTCAAAATGAAGACTTACTAGAAACGGCAAGAACCTCCGAGCGAATCGCAAAGGAGAACGGGACCAGTAAGAGCTACGTAGAACGGGCTGAGAAATATGCGGATGGAGTAGACGCTGCCGACGAGGCAGTCCCAGGTATCAGAAAAGAACTGCTTTCCGGAATAATCCATCCGACACAGGAAGCTGTCGCGGCGATCGCCAGAGCAGCACCTGAAGACCGGGCTCAGCTGACTGAACAGCTTCGAAGACCGCGCAACAAACCGGAAAGCACATCGGAGCTGGATGAGGATGAAGAAATTGACGAAGACGACAATCAGGAGATCCAGGAAGAAGCAGATGAGGATCACGATGATGAAGAACTTCCAGTCCGTGTGCCGAAGCGAAGCGAGATCCTGGCACTGGCCGAAAGCATGAATCACTCGGAAGGACAGGCGATCGGAACGGTTGAGGACATGATCTTTGAAATGAACAGCGCCATGCAGGACATGATTTTCCGCTGGAATTTCTGCAGGGAGGCATACGCAAAGCCGATTCGCAGCAGGGATGGCAAGAGTCAGATCAAAGAACTGGCTGCTGAAGGAATCGCTTTTCTTAAAGAGGTAAGGAAGGGGGCGTTATGGAAAGATGAACGGATTTGTAATCAGTAACGGAACAGCAATCCGTCTGGCAGATATTATTGCCGTGCATACAGACGACCAGGGCAGGAACATCGTGTTTCTCACAGACGGCCTGTGGATAGAAATCACGGAAACCATGTACAAAAAGATACTGACTGTCATCTGGAACAGCCGGGAAAGGAGTTTTTGATGAAGACAAATGAGTTTACTTATAAGGTCATGGATCTGAACACGGCGCAGCTGGAGATCCCGCGGGAATCCTACCAGAGAGAACTGAATCCGGACCGTGTACAACGGATCGTCAAGGAGTTTGATGAACGGATCGCTAACGAGCCGAAGGTCAGCTACAGAAACGGCCACTATTACGTATTTGATGGCCAGCACACGATTTCCGCCAGAAAGCTTCGCAATGAAAACAGGGATCTGAAGATCCGCTGCAAGGTTTATTTCGGGATGACAGAAAAGGACGAAGCGCTCCTCTTCGCACAGCAGACCGGAGCGTCCGCAAGCCTTTCCGCCGGCGTAAAGATCCGCGCGAGGATCTTCGGCGGGGATCCGGAAGCAGTCCAGTTCCAGAAATCGACAGAGGCTGTCGGTCTGAGGCTGGATTACGGACAGGAAAAAGGCCTGAAACGGCTTCCCTGCATCAGCACTGCTTATAAATCATTCCAGAAGCTGGGACCGGAGCGGTATATGGAAATGCTGCAGATCATTCTGGACGCCTGGAGCGGAGCTCCGGATTCCTTCCGCAGGGAAAATGTGCAGGGGATCTCCGCATTCATTGATCTCTATCATGATGAATACGATCCGAAACGGCTGATCAGCCGGTTGAGAAGGTTTGACCCGCTCCACATTTACCGGGAGGGAAAAGCCACCGGCCTGAGCTTTGCTGGATATAAGAAATATCTGTATCAGGTTTTCCTGATCTACAACGGCAAGAGCAATAAAAACGCTCTGTTACAGAAATTCTGATCGGAGGGACGAGATGAGAGGAAGAGAATTAAGGCCCGGATGGTTTTTCCGGAGAGGCGATATTTACTTGGCGAATCTGAATCCCTTTACAGGATCGGAACAGGGAGGAACGAGACCGGTACTGGTGCTTCAGAATAATGACGGCAACTTTTACTGCCCCACCCTGATCGTGGCGCCGATGACAACCCAGCTGAAAAAGCTGAACCAGCCGACACACTATCTGATTGAAAACAACAGAGCGCTGGCGGCGCCTTCGATGGTGGAGTTCGAGCAGATCAAGACAATCGACAAGTGCAGGATCAAATCCTATCTTGGGAAGCTGACCAGGGAACAGCTGGCGGAAATAGATGATTACCTGAAAATCAGTCTGGGGATGTATATTCCGGAAACGGTCGAGGCTCCGTAAAGGAGCTTCGATCCCGGAGCCAAAGCAAATGATAAGACCAAAACAGACAATCGGATATATACGGAGGAATGAACGATGAGCGCAGTGAGATGCAAAGAATATACAGAAGGAAATGTGGCGATTCAGGATACTGTTTCAGAAGAATCCGGAGTGCAGGAGAAAAGGTGTTACACCGTCGAGGATCTGCAGATTATTCTCGGGATCAGCAGAGGGAGTGTATATGAGCTTCTGAAGAAACAGGAATTCCGCTGGTTCCAGATTGGCGGAGGCAGGTACCGGATCTCCAAAAAGAGCTTTGATGACTGGCTGGATAAGATGCTCTGATTTTGTCAAGGATGTCATTTTCGGAAATCCGGCAGATCGACATCCTAACAATATCCGCGATTAATCCATATCTTATATCCAGGCCGCAGTGCCTGGATATATTCATGAAGAGGAGGTTTGCAGATGGCAGAAAAGAAAACCATGTCTGT
>Ga0256405_10003432_pt1 | contig 32667 bp, 29 predicted proteins | sample RumenRJG_02DNA_FD_189096 | JGI IMG/M metagenome (GOLD analysis project Ga0256405, IMG submission 189096) | Bovine rumen microbial communities from Lethbridge, Alberta, Canada - RJG_02 | ecosystem: Host-associated > Mammals > Digestive system > Stomach > Rumen | place: Canada: Alberta...
TAACTTGATAAAAGAGTTAGTCGTAACTCACCAATGATCTGGTGACCTTTCAATTGATATGCCTTTGACTGAATTAAATCTAATGCGTGTCGTAACTCACCAATGATCTGGTGACCTTTCAATTTTCAGGATTATTCTTTAATAAATCTTCCTGAGTCGTAACTCACCAATGATCTGGTGACCTTTCAATCTGGTGAAATCACTGGTACTTCTCTGGTTAGCAGTCGTAACTCACCAATGATCTGGTGACCTTTCAATAAGAAAGAAAACAAAACTAAATAATTAAAAGGGTCGTAACTCACCAATGATCTGGTGACCTTTCAATTTCAAGAAAGTTGGAAAAAGCAAGAGAAAGAAGTCGTAACTCACCAATGATCTGGTGACCTTTCAATAGTAGCACATTTAACTAAATGTTTCATAAGAATAAAAAAGAATATTTCGCCGTAGGGGTATCGATCACAACTAAAAAGTGACTTAAAAAACATTAATTACGAAAATTTACAGGCTAAAAGTACTGATACATCAATATCGCCGATCAAAATTATTTTTGAAATTTTGAATATCTGATTTTCCTAGTAGATTCAGATAGTTAAAGAGAGATTATAAGAAATAACAAAAGAGCTTTTTTGCTTCGGCGAAAAATCAGAAAAATAATATTTAAGATCAATGTAATAACTTTAAAGGGTGTCTATATAGGTCTAATGATTATGCTGTCCATTTATAGTTTCAGTCATTATCTTACAGATTTCTATATCTCTTAAAAAAGATCCTTGATAAGGACTTGCTATAATTCCTTTATCAATATGACCTCCCCAACCAGATTCTATTCTATTTAGTTTTTCTAAAATGATTTTTCCAAAGTGTAGTGTTTGTGGGGTAAAAGAAATTGATTTCTTATGAAGACTGTCATTGATAGCTATAGAAATATCAGCTCCATTTCTTTTTAAAAGACCGTGAATGCCTGTCAATTCAGAATGCAAAAGCATTACTTGGTATCCTTCTATACAGAAGGCCTTTGCTTTGCATAACTCATCAGATAAAAGCTGCTGCATTGTAGATTTTGCATTTGCATATCTTTTGAAGTTATCTGATAAAAGAGGAATATTCCATACAGTGTTTAGTAGGTCATCTGAAGAGAGAATTGCTTTTATAAGCTCGTATCCTTTAGTAAATCTCTCATTTTCATCATTGTAAAGAAATAGCATGCCACTAAACAGAGATGAAACAGAATAGCTTGATTTGTTTAAAGGCAAAGGAGTGTTGCAGAGTCTAGTATTAGTATCTATGTAAGACACATGATCTACAAATTGAAGTAAGCTTTCAGGCGCTCCTATCATATTAAATGCTTGTACAGTGGCGCATGGCAAATCATCATTTTCGTGATGATCATAATTGTTAAGCGTGCAAAGTCCATCGCCTCCACATTCAATGCACAGGATACTACTATCTTTTAAATCGCTGTCCGAAGCTTTATTTTCTAACCGTTTGATCTGTAGGTTATCAAGACAATATGTAAGCATCGCTGCGGTGCTTACTGTATCAAGATCTGCTTTTAGAAAATTTATTTGTTTTATCATTTTTTATAATAGAATTTTATAAATGGAACACAGATTTAAAAAATGCGATCAAGTATGCTGTTGAGTATATAGACGAAGATCATACCTTTGTAAGGCTTTTCAATGGACATTATATACATAGCAGATTTGGATTTTATTGCCAAAAGGGAAATAAAGTCATTACCTCCATTTCATGGTGCTAGATTTAGTGCATTCTTAAGATTTGCTTGTAGAAAGGCAAATATAAAGCTAGATGAATGTGCCTATGCTTTATTACCCTTTAGGAGTGGCACAAGACATATTCATATAGGTGAGCATCTGCGTTTGCGTTTGTTGTTAAATGAATATGGAAAAGAAAAGCTTCCATATCTTTGCAATGCTATCTTTTCAACAGATGAGCAGGGTGAATTCAATTCAGATTCTTTACAGTTGGTATCTGTAATTGATGCTGTTGTAAATAAAATAGTAAATTTCATTCCTAATAAAGGTTTTGATTTAACTCAATTCTCTTTAGATTATTTAAAAAAAGAAACAGAATATCTATTGAATCTTGATTCATTTTCCTTAAATTTTTTCTCCCCATTACGTCTTCCTCTACCTCCAGGTGTACGAGTTATAAAAGCATCTGATTATGAAAAATTGTGTAAGCAAGATTTCTTTTATAGCTTTGAAAATGCATTGTTACACATTTTAAATTCATTAAAGCATTTAGGAGAACTTGCTGTAGATTTATCTGATATTGATAAGCTACCAGAAGTGGTTGAATGCAATACAGAGTGGGCTGATGTAAGGTACAGCAAAACTAGACAAATCCCATTAGGAGGAATAGTAGGCGATATTAAATATGAAGGAAAATTACCTTCATATGAGTTAGCTATAAGGTTAGTAGCAGGTCAATATACAGGCTTAGGCAGAAACCAGAGATTTGGTTTAGGCTTTTACAAGATTCCTGAATTAGAAATAGTAAGAAGTATTTATATGCCAACAAATACGAGAAAGTAAGAGATTTGATGATGGAAAAAGAAAAAAAAGAAGAGTTACCAATCGTCGTTTCATGGGTAGGATCTACAGATATTCAACGCATGAGAAAGTGGATGAATTATGAATTTCTAAAGGATAAATCACCTGAAGAAAGAGAAAAATATGAAATCCAGTTTAAAGAATCAAGAACCTCTCCTGAGCCCGAAGAAAACAGGAAAAATGGTCCAATCAGAACCATTACTGATGACATAAAAACTCAAAAAATATACTTACTCTGTTCTAAAGAATTTTCGAAATACAAAGACGATATTGAGGTTTGGGTAAAAAGGGGAAATAAATCTCCAGTTCATGTAATTGAAACAGAAGTTAATGATCCAACTTCATATGAAGAAATCTTAAATGCTTTAGTCAAATTTCATGACGACTATTTTGACGAAAAAAAGCCATCTCTGTACTACTTTAACATAACTCCAGGAACTCCTGCTATGCAGGCTATGACCCTGTTCTTAGCTGGCAGCAGATTTATTGGTTCAAAGTTCTATGCAACGAGAGATCCAAGGTATGCTTCAAAGGACAAGCTCTACTACCCAGTTCATGTTCCTTATACCTTAGCATCTGCATTAACAACTCCTACAGCTTCTACTAGCACCACAATTGATTATGATATTCGACAGGATGTTCTTACTCATTATGCTGTTTATCCGTCAATTACTATTCTTTTAACCGGTGAATCAGGTGTTGGTAAAACAGAGTTTGCTAAAGAAATTCATAATGTTCAGAATGGAAAACCTGACAATTTTATTTATGTAAACTGTGCTGAAATTGCAACAGATCCTAGTACCTTCAGTGTAGAGCTCTTTGGTGCTAATAAAGGTGCTTATACAGGATTAACCAGTAACAGAACCGGTAAATTTGAGCTTGCTCAAAACGGTACCTTGTTTTTAGATGAAATAGGTGAAATTCCTTTTTCAATGCAGTCAATTCTTTTAAATGCAATTCAAAACAAAGAAATTCGTAAATTTAATGACAATAAAATCATCAAATTAAAGAATGTAAGAATTATCTCTGCGACCAATAGAGACCTTATTAAAGCAGTAGAAAAAGGCGAGTTTAGAGAAGATCTTTATTACAGAATTGCTATGTGCTGTGTGCCTTTAAAGCCATTAAGAGAAATAGCTACAAAAGATGAGGATAGTTTTAAAAAGTTACTATACTCTACTTTAGAAAATATCAAAAATGAGATCCCATCTTTTAAAGATGTCGCACATGTAGATGATGTAGCCTATGCCTTTATTAAAAATCAAAACTGGCCTGGTAATTTAAGACAGTTGCATCATGTCTTATTGTTATCATGTGTTGATGCAGTTCAAAGTAAAGCGGGAAAAATTACTAAAGCTGTTATAGAAAAACAGTTATCAAGAATGATTATGCCATCTTCAAAAGTAGAAGAAGTAAGACCATCTGAAGATCCTGACTTTATTCCATCAAATCTTGAAGAATGGCTTTTAAATAAAAAGATTGAGTTTGTTAAAAAGGCATTAACAAAAGCAAAAGATAATGTGTCTACAGCAAAGGATATTTTAGGATGTGATTATCAGAACCTAAATAACTTCGTGAAGAAACACGGTCTTAAGTGATTGCTAAAATTTGACTTGTTTGAATATTTGAATAAATGAGGGTAGGCGCATTGCCTACCCATAAAGCAGTTAATTCTCTTTTCTACAATTTCCTTTTGCTACACTTATAGGATCAAGTAACATAGCTTTGCTCTTAGCAAAGTTAGGATCATCGTCTTTAGCTTCAAGAGGCATTGTATTTGTGTACATGTTGTTAGGCTTATTCTTAAAATCAGTCATAGTGTAATATTCTTTTACATATTTCTGATCATCAAAAGAAGTCTCGTTCTTCATTAGAGCATGCTGCTCAAAAGCTTGAACTGCTTTATCAAGCTCTTCTTTAGAAAGAGAATTTGTTTCTTTACCTAAAATTCTGTCTCTTAGGCTCAGGTATTTGTTAGAAACATCTTTGATATCAGTTTTTACGATATCGATTTCTACAGAACCAAAGCCGACAGACTTTCCTGCACCAAGTTTTAAAGCATGACCTTCCTTTTGGATTAGGACCTTGAGAATTACACCTAATTCAGTAGCATTTACCTTATCAAGGTGAACAACAAAACTTGCCTCAGAACCTTTTTCAATTGGCTTTAAGTTTGAAGCTACTTTTTGATTTTTAATTTCCTTTTGTTTTTCAGGATCTCTATGCCAATAGAACTTTCTTCCTCTTAAAGAGGAACCTCTGTCATTGTAATTAGAAAGGTCATCAGCTTTATTACCTTGTGGTTTGTTAACCTTAGGCTGATACAGGTAATGAAGTAAATCAGTAGCATGAGGAGAACCTAAAATACAGGTTAATTCATCAGCTTTGCTAACACTGAATTTTGAGAAATAGGCAGGCTCAACTGAAACTTTTCCCTTATAAGCCTCTTCCTTGTTAGCACAGCCGAAAAGATGTAATGCAAAATCTGTATCACGGTTTTTCTCTGCTGTAAACAAATCTCGAGCTAATTCCTGTGGTGTAAATGCATATCCGATTCTAAAATATCGAGCAACACCTACAGCATGAATTTTATTTTTATCGTTCTTTTCTACTGTATAGAAAATTCGTCCTCCTGTACCGTTTTTCATTGCATTTTCTTCATCTTTCCAATGAGATTTTTGGAATTCTGTCATCTGCAAGAAGAAGTCTTTCATAACCTCAGGAGGAACATCTAAAGGTACTTTTGATCTGGTTCCAAACATATAAGCCTTGGTCTTTTTAGCAATAGGACCAGTCTTGTATGCTCCTGGAGTGTTTTCATCTACACGTGTGATTGTTGCTGGATAGATTTGGTATCTAGATCCATCTTTTACTATATAGCCACCAAGAATAGGCTCTTTTTTCTGAGAATCAGGAAAGTTTCCTCGATCTTTGTAAAAACCACTTTTATTACCTGTAACATTACGGTAGAAAAGCTTTTTATCATTTATGATTGAAATAAATGATCTAGATAGAGCTTCAACATGGCTTCTTAGCATTCCTTTTAGAGAGCTGCCTGGAATTACTAATTTTCCATTATTGAGTTTAAAGAACTCTCTTTTGGTAGGACCATCTTTGCTTTTCTCTTTAAAATCAGTAGCCCCAGCCACAAGAAGAGGAGTTAATGCTTTTAATGAACAAGTTATAGTTCCTGAGTAAAGCTCATTATCCTCAGATGGTTTTAGTAAGTTTTTAGCATCATAAGGTACGAAATTATATGGAGCTGTAGCGTATTTGTCGGTGTATTGATAGTTATCGCCTTTTTTTCTGTTTGAATCGTAGACCATACTATTCTCCCTTCTCATATCCACAAAGACGATCAAATTCTTTTACAGGCATTCCATCATCGTTGTATTTGAAATATTCTTTGTTTTTAATCTTATTGTAACCAGCTTGTGAGATTGCTTTATTAACTAGAGCTTTTCTTAGTAAATAACCGGTCTCTCTTGTATAAGCTTTTTCAGATGATGTTTCATCATCAGTGATACTTCTATATGAGAAAGCTCCATTACAACTCTCAGCACTGAATTCAGCCTTATCAGAAAAAACTTTTACAGATATTAGTTTATTTAACTTATCTTCTGTAAGTTCTGATACCTTGCCTGACAAATACTCTCTAGGAGTTTCAAGTAAGAAATAATCATCAGACACAAAAGCTGTCTGTATTTTGTTTAAGATCTCTTTAGTAGAACTTAACTCACCAGTTTCTAACCTGTAACCTGTTTCTTTTAATTCTGTCATTTAATTAGCTCTCCATCGAGATCGTCTAACCACTGATTTAATTGTGCTTGATCCTTTACATTAAGGTGGTCTTTTCCATGACTTACTTTTGCCTCAACATTCTGTAATGCTGTAAGAATGCCTTTATCAAGATCTTTAATTCTTACAACACCGTTGCCTCTATTAGTACCACCACCAATAGGAGCATCTCCTGTGCAAATATCAAGCAGAGCATGCATTAGAACAGCTGTTTGCAAAGCAGTCAGAGCAGTAAATTCAATTTCTGTTTTTAAAAGTAAGCCCGATTCCCAAACAGGAGCTTCATCAAATAGAGCTCCATCAATAGCGCCACCTGTGAATCTGTCGATAGCCACATGCTGAACATGTTGTGCTTTATCAACATCAAGGTAGATATCTGAGCACTTGATGTGTCCTGCGCTGCCATTTTTGCCAGATACTGAACCGAAAATGCTGTTTAACTCATCATTCTGTTCATTGTCTTTATTAAGAGCTTTTAGAATGTCAAAGACTCTATGGCGAATTACACCTCTTAATGAAGAGCCAGGAATTGTGTATTTATAAATGTAATCCTTTTTCTTTTCATCAAGTATTGGTGTCATCAGGCACACCATGTCAACTTCAGAGTCTTTGGTGTTTGTACCACCAACCAAGATAGGACCGTTGCTTACTAGAGGTAAAATAAGTTTTCCTGTATAAAGAGAATCATCTTTTGAAGTTAGCTCTTCTACTTTTAGTAACTCTACACTGTGACCTTCGTTATCAGAAAATTTAGGTGCATAAGATAGATTTAAATATGTCTCTAAATCATCTTTGTTCTTAAGATTTAGTTCTTTAACTTCAGCATAGGTGCAGACAACTTTTCCATAGCCACTAACTGTTTTACCACCAAAGGTAATGAGTCCTTGCTTGATTGCTGAACATAGCTTTAAAAAAGCATCACTCTTATCAGCATTCAACTCTTCGTTCCAGCCGTCAAGCTTTAATTCTATAGCAAATTTGACGCCAGGAGGTACGATTTCTTCATCGTACTTGCCACCATCAGTTGCAGTTCCTTTTTCAAGATCAATATTTACATGATCTCTTACAAAAGGACCAACGCCAAAGCCGATGTCTTTTCCTGATGCGATCTTTTTGAATGCAAAATCATCATCGAAATCTAGTAGTGATGCATCAGAACACCATACAAGAGAAGCACTTTGATCTAATGAGGAAAAGTTTCTATTTTGGTGACCAAATAGAATATCTTCAAGTTCTGGTTCTGCATCTTTGATGTAACTTCTTAGAATACCAGCAACAGAGCTTCCTTGAATTCTCCAAAGACCATAAGAATCTCTGTTTACAGGCTGATCAAGGCTAGGATCTGAACCTCCACCGCAATGTAGAGGTGTTTTAGTTTGAAGGATAAATCTTGCAATATACATTTGTTAACCTCTCTTAGCCTTCATATCCCATTCTTTTAGTAAGTTTAAAAGAGCATGACGGTAATACTCTTTAAAGAAGATGTCTTCATCTGCTTTATTTGGTGTTTGACCTAGTAATTTTGGCAACTCTTTTGAAACATTGAATGTTTCTTTAAATGTAGTTGGATTTAAGAATTTGCTCATAATGTCAGACATTTCGTAGTATTTGCATCCGTCAAAAGGAGATCTTCCTTCGGAATTTTTCCATTGAATGCCTGGTGTTTTATCCAGAATTTCGGTAAATTTTGCAAGCCATTTGTCTTGAGGAACATTAGAAATCATATTTCTTAGGTTTCCACGCTGGGCTGCGCTGATATCTGATGACTTTCTCTGAGACTCAATAAATTGGGCAATATCTGTACGAGATACAAAGCGGACAGCTGCCTCTCTTGCAATTCTGTAAATGGCTCTTGTTTTTAACAGAGTGAGCACATTGCTATGAACTAAATTAGATGAGGCTTCTGGTTTTACGTTCTTTTCATCAATATCATCCGTATCTACAAAAGGTGCATTTAAGAATTCTGGATTTACAAGAATTCTTCCGTAACCTTCATTGGTATAGCCACCAATAGCTTTAGGCAGTTGAGAAACAACCTTGTCAAATGTAATTTCAATTACAGAGCCTTGGATAAGCATCTGTCTTGCTTTTCTAGGAAGTGACCAAAGGTTGTTAAATCCTTTTAAATTGTCATAGAGACAATAAAGTTTAGAGATTTTTGCGTTTTCAAAATACTTTTGCAGCTCTTTCTCTAAATTGTTCAATGGTAATTCCCATGATCTGTTTGAAATGTATCCAGATAGTAAGAACAACTTAGCAGTGTTTGCATCTACATTTTGAGAAACAACATTTTCACAAGATAGAACTTTTGCTGCTACCTTGCCGTAACCTGCACTTCTTGAGTGACCTATATACAGATTACTGGTACTGTCTAATAGTGATCTCAAACTTTGTTCACAAGCATCATCACAATAGATTTCGCTGATGAATTTAGTACCTTTACCTAAAGCACTAAAACCAAATAATTGTCCATCAGCTGCAGTTCTATCTTTACCAATTGCAACATGCATATTCCATGTTTTGTGAATATTAGGTTGGCACTTTTCTCTTGATGCCATAAAACCAAGATCAAATTTCTTTAGTTTTATAGCCTCATTTTCGTCTAAGTCCCATTCCTTTTTGTCATTGATGATAAGATCAATTAACTTCTGCTCAGAATCTAAAATAATTGAGCTCAAGTTTAAAACACGGCTTTTATCTGCGTTTTGGGCTCCAACTGAAGGTAACCCCCCGTAGTTCTTAAGTTTCTGATAACAAAGAGGTACTGGTACGGTTTGCTCGTCTCCTGCTAAGGGAAAAGCATGTCCCCACTTTACTTTTGAGTTTAAAAAGAGGTTGTTAAATTCATCTGAATCATCAGGATCAACATTAGGATTATTTCTTTTCCAAACATTTGCTAATGCACCTAATAACATATTTCCAGGAATGTACTCTAATGTTTTATGTGTCTGACCTTCAGTAGTACCATCAGTAATAACAAGAGGCTGCAAAGCTTCTAGTTTTAATTTAATTACTTTCACTGTACATCTCCTTTTAATACTTCAGGAAGTTCAATCTTATTTTGTTCTAGACCTTTAACTGTTATCTTGCACTTGCCTAGACCTCTTGCTCGGTCACCACCAATACTCTTTACAGCAGCGCACACAGCAGACAGGTAGCTATCAAGCCACTTTTCAGATAAGTTCTGGTTATTTTCAATTTCGATGTCAGCTTCAAGTTCAAGCTCTGGAATACCGCACTCAATTCTTCTTAAAGAGCCATCAACAACTTGCTTATCTTCTTTTAGCTTGGTTTCACTTCTATATGAAATCATGTCTTTTAAAGCTTCTTGTTTGGCATCGCTATCGATACTGTTTAACAGCGAGGTCAAACCTTCATCTAGGTGAGCATCACCTACACGAATGATTCCTGCTTGATTAACCTTGTCATCTTGAGATGCTGTTCCAAAGATAATTTCATTAACTTTCTTTAAATCATCTCTGCCTTCGCATCTAGCTAAAAGATTAGCTCCTTCTCTTAACGCGCCTTTAACAGCTCTTCCTGGAATATATGGAAAGCCATTACTATCTCTAGAAATCTTGTTATCAGCTAAATAGCCATCACCAATACCACTTGAAACCTGCCACTCTGACAGAAATTTAATTACAATCTTTCTTTGCATGGCTTAATCCTAAAATTTAAAGTACTCTTTGTAATCTTTTAGATGAACAGACAGCAGGTGATTTAATTCAATGTAATCACCAAGCTTTGTCTTGTAGGGCTTATCATCTTTATCTTTGTAGAAGAATCCATTTGCTTCAGGGAATAAACGTAAAAACTCTTCAGTTCCCATAAGCTTTTGATTGGCTCTTCCACCTAAACCTCTTTCCACATTGTCTTTTAACTTGCTGTAGCATTTATCAGCAGCTTCTTTGCCTTTCTTACATTCATTTAAGGCGCTTCTTACAGCTGAGCGAGGTAATTTCTCTGAAACAGAAATACTGTCATTTACAAATTTAGCAAGATTGTCACCTTTTAATAACATAGGCTTTGCAGTAAGAGACAATCCATCTTCTGATGTAAATAAATGAGCTCTAATGCTATCTAAGTCATTTTCTGTATCATTGGTGATAACAACATAATCCATGCTACTTGGTCTGTTCTCCATGTGAGCTGTAAGCTCTTTCGAATTTTTTACAAGTTCTTCAGACAGATCAAAGGCTTTTAAGAAAGGGTAACCAGTAGGGCAGACCACCATACCAACACCAACGGTCAGCTTGTCTTGTCGATTAGCATTTGGATTGTTTTTATTTTGCTCTATGAAAGCTTGATTTGAATAACGTTCAAACTCTTTTACGAAAGCATCAATAAAATACAGTGCAAGATCTGGTCTAATTACGATAGTTACATCATCACCACCTAACACTAAAGGTCTGGCAGGAACCAACTTTCTATCTGAAAAATGAGCATATTTAAGACACTCAGTTAAACCTTTTTTGAAAGCTGAAGCTGTAGTATCTTTTACAGTTTTAGATAGAGTAGACATCTTATTGATAACTCTGATGGTGTTTTTATCTCTCTTTTCTTGGTTAATTTCTTTTCCACCATCTAAAGCTGCTTTATTTTCTTTTTCTTCTTGCTTACTTACTTTTACAAGTTCCTGTCTGAATCTCTTACCAAGATCATTTCCATCTATATGGATGAAAGCTACTTTACCTAAACCACAAGCAATTTCTTCAAGATCATCAGACCACTGTAGATCTGCTCCTACTTCATCATCAGGTTCTATTTCTCTTAATCTTGCTCTTGATGCTGCAAGTAGTTTTTCAATTCTTCTAGTTTTTGAAGACAATGAAATGATTTCATATCTATCAGAACTGTTTCCATAGCTTACTTTTCCAATAGCAGGTTCTCCATCTAAAGGAGCCTCAGCACATATTGGAAGTAACTGCATTCCCGTTGAAGTAGGGTATTTATTTCTTTGGTCAGTAATTTTATTTGAGAGTTCAAATTTTGCGTTTCGTATTCCTAAAGAATCAAATTCGCATTCTTCTGATGCTCCGAAAATAGGAAGACCAGGAAAATCTTTTAAGATCTGCAAACCAAATTTGTTTAAGAACTCTTTGCCTTTTTCAAGACTTGAAAAAAGCAGGTGCATAGCTCCAGCATTTCTTTGCAGAGGCAAAATCTCGTTATCTTCAGGTTTTCTGATTTTATCCAGTACAGTAAGTCCATTGTTATTGGCAAAATCAGTAAGATAATTGTCAGATAGAGATTCGATTAACTCAGAACCTCCAATCATCTCTTTTAACTTACCTGTTGATAAAATATATTTTTGGATGCCACCGACTTCCAAAACTACGTATCCTAATTTATCTGACATTTGTTATCCTCTCAAAAATACTGCTATGCTGTTTGGTTGTTAGTATTGCTTTTGTTTGTGCTCTTGTTAAGTCTAGCGTTCTCTAAGATTTCTCTTAACTTTTCACTTTGACATAAATCTTTCCAATCAATAACTGGAATAGGTTTCTTCTTGTTGTCTTCTTCTGAAACAAACTGTGTGGTATTCCCCTTGTACAGGTAGCAGACAACAGGTATTGCAAAACGGTTTAGACTTGCGGCTACATCTTGAGCTTCAATTGCAACATGATTTAAAGAAACTGCTTTTTTTGAACCTAATTCTTGAGCTTTGCATGAAACCATCACATGAACTCCATGCCAGGAAGCAATGGCATCCATATCTATTCTAAAAATGTCATTGCTATTGCGAGATTCTAGATGTTTTTGAAGCTCTCCTTCAAAAGGTAGTCTTGTTCTAGCATATGCATAATGACAACCAGCTTCTCTTAGAGCTTGGGAAGTGAGTGATTCAAACCAGTCGCCACCATCAACTTCATAGGTAAAGATGTTATTGTTTTCATCTTTTAGAATGAATGTTCCACTGTTAGATCCTTTGTTTGAGGAATAATGCGAATCATCTCTGCTTCTTCTAAAACTTAAAGTAATTCCGCCTGCTGAAAATTTGAATTTTTCATCCCACACTTGTTGCCACTTTTTATTTTCATTTAAACATGCTCTCATCTGCTTTAATAGTAAAGACATGAAATTTTTTTCATCTTCAGTGTCATCTCTAAAGAGGTCAGCGTAAGGATATAAAATTTTTAGATAGTCTTTTATATCGCAAGCTTCTACTAAGAATTCTTCACTGTCTTTGCTCTTATCACTGATGCATTTTAACTGTGCTGTTCTTGTCAGAATTGACCAAATTAGAGCTTCATTTTTAGCTGCCCAATAAGAAAGAGATGCAGTCTGCCCCTTTGAACCAGGGGTGATATTGACATGTATATTTGTAGCAGAATTTTCTTTTACAAGAGATTTTAATATATTAGAGCCATTGATATCTGTTGGTAAAATTTGAGTATGTAATCCGATTTTTTCAAAATAATCCTTGGTGTTATCTGCTAATTCTTGAATTTCAGAATCATTAACAGTTGCAACGATTATTACATTTTTAATTTTGTTGTTTTTTCTATGGGCAATAGTTGCGTTAACTGTAGCAGTAATGTCAGAACCTAAAGCAACAATTAAGGTATCAGAATCAATCTTGATAGTAGGAACATCTTTAAGTTCGCTATCTTCAGCTTTTTTGATTAGCTGAGTTAGGGATCTTCTCAAGTTTTGAGTTGTAAATTTAATCCGCTCTCTTGACGTCTCTCTAGAGCCACTAAAAGTTAGTTCTCCATTAAGGTGTCTGAACAATCCATAGGCTTTAAAAGGAATTATCTTTCCTCTTGATTCAAATTTAATATGTTGAAACTCAGCTTTACTTGAACATACAGCATACCATCTTCTGTCGTAAAGTTCGTACAGCCCCCTACCAAGTTTTGTTGATGCAATTCTTGTAAGATTTTGTCTAATTACTTTTTTACTGTTGTTGATTGTTTTGCCAATTTCATTTAGAAAGTTTGAATATCCGTCATATTTTTTTAGTATTTGAGAAAAAGTATTTTGTAGATTTAAAATCTCTTTACCATTTTTTGAATCTACAGCTTTCTCAACAGCAGATAATAGCTCCTGTCTTAAATTTTTATTGTCAGAGCTATTGCTTGTAGATACTACTTTATCTATTTTCTTTAATAGCTCCTTTTTTAGAGTGATTGCTGTTTCTTCACTATCTAAATCAAATCTAGTGAAGTCAGTTAAAAATACCAGTCTATTACTACCATCATTCCATACAAGATCACAGTGAACGCCATTTATTTTTACATTTACCAGAGCGCTGTTTCTAATAAATCCTGCTGGCAGTGTAATGTTGTAATATTTAAGAAACTCATTTAACTGGCTAGGAGTACTTTCTTTTTCTACGGTAATACCAGGATGTGACGCAATAAGTTCTTCAGGTGTTTTTAATTTGCTAAAAGGAATGGTTTTTAAAGCATAATTGTCATCAAGGTTAAAAATTGCAACTTCTTTTCTGTCAGAGCTTATTACATATGAAATATCTTTATAGTGCTCACAAATTGTTTCTGCTACGGAAAAGTTTTGACCGCCAGAAGAAAGGAACATCACCTTTTCTGAGTTTTTTATAGCATTTTCGAACTCTTCATCATTGTTGTCTTTATTGAATAACTCAATGGCAAAATTGCCTTTTTCTTTGAATTCATTCGCTAAGTCTTCAGCATTTTGCTTAGTAGCAACGGTATATGAAAGCAGTAATTTATCAATTGAATATAGGTTGATCCCATCCTCATCTTTTGCATCCATGCATGCAGTAAGACATGATTTAATTCCGTCTGTTTGGTTTCCTACATATGAAGCAAAGGTTATATTCATTTTCATTCCTTATTTGAAGCGCTAACTATTCTCAATTCTATATTAAACAGATCTTCGATTTTTTGAATTAAAACCAATTTTTATAATGTTATCTAAAAACAGTTAATTTTGATACAAATTCTGTTTGTGTCTAATTATTCGTAAACGGAATAATACTCTCCGACAATTGCATGATTTTCTGTCTATTCTTAGCGACAACAGCCTTTGAGGTATTGGCATAACAGTAGATACATCCATGTGAACAGGTGTTGTACATGCCTATATCTTTACTTACCATACAGCCACACTCTTTACGCTGACCTTTATCTTTCATTCTCTTAACATCAAGATTTGACTCTGCAACTCCTGTATTAGCAACATAAGTAGTAGTGTTTCCCTCAAGAGAAGCAAATAGATCAAGTTCAGTGTCTTTAGGCTTTCTCTTTTTATCAAATGAATGTAAATACTCAGTTAAGACTTTGTCATCAGAGAACAGTCTTTCCATTAACTCACCGTCAATGCAACGGTTGTGCTCAATTCCAAATCTTTCAAGGTCAAGATCTTCAGCGCAGGTAGCTAGGGTAAAATCCCAGCCCTGCTCATGCCAGTGCTGTTGGATCTTTTTAAGACCATCAGCTATTTCTTCTTTTTGAGCAAGGGATAGCTCAGCTCTTAGCACATTGTCTTTAGTAAATAAGCCATTAGTCTCTTTTATAAGATTGTTCTGTACCTTTCTGTAGGCATCTACATCAATAAAGCTGAAGACAAGCTTTGAGGTATAGCCTTTTAATCTTTTTGAAAGATTCCAGATCTTGATTAAAAGATCACGAGCTGAAAGATTTGGTGTCACAATTAAAGGATCAAATCTCCAGATAACTCTGTCTTTACCAATTCTGTCTGAGAGCTCTTTAAAGGTTTCAATTCTCTTTTCTAGTGAAGCTACATTAGGTTCAAAACCTTCTTTTTCGTAATCATTTAAAGTGAACTGAAAATAGTAGTGAATACCAGTCTTATCAAGCTCATCAAGATATGGCATTAAAGGACGAGGGTTTTTAGTCCAGAAGACAATTACTCTGGTCTTGTCATAAGACACATACATAGGAGCCTGATTAAAGGGATTTATCCATACAGAGTAACCATCTGATAATCTTTGCATGAACCATTTGGCAAAGAAAGCTGGGATATCAGTTGATCTGCTGGCTGAGACAATTACAGGATGGCTTGCAGGCACTTTTATTCCTGATTTTAATATGATGGTATCTTTTGAATCTGTCATAACCTTATCCTTTAATCATGTGTTCTTTTGTAGTAAGTCGTCTAAAGCAACTCTTTTTTCTGTAATTTAAAGTGCTTGTGTAAAGCAGTTTTGTAAAAAGACTTCTATGACCTTTTACAAAACTGCTCTAGAGCAGCCCTTGCAACCTTTTATTGAAATCATCATTTAAGATCATCCTTTTAGAAAGTTAAATCATCGATACGACCATTAACAGCATATAGATTCTGAACTTTAGATGCCATATAGCGACTGAGAGCTACACGGCATCTAATTTCTTTACCACTCTTATAGTAGCCTGCTATATCCAAGTTTTGTGTGTGCTCGTCGATCTTATCAAGCTCAGGACGCATTTTTTCATACATGTCCTTGTGACATAACACAACGTAGGTCATGTAGTCAGGTCTTTCTGTGGTATAGCTTGAGTTGTTATAGGTAGCAATAAAACTGCTTTGAGGGAAACAGCTTTTAAAAGTGTCGTTACGCTGTTCCCTGTTTAAAGAGCAGTTGCAGGAGTTGCAGTCATCTTCGAGCATTTTTGAGCAAGGTCTTGGGTAGACAAGTTTCATGTCATGTTCACCTTGTGAGCACTTTATAAACTGGATAGCCTGATGAGTTAACATTCTGTTGGTAAAGCAGTCTCCCTGCAGCGTATAGGTGCTGTCAGCAATGATGATGGCGCCACGTTTGCTTAATACTCTTGCAAAGATCTCCATAAAAACTGCATAGGCATGGTTCTCAAATCCTGTATGAAAGTTTTTATTTAAGTTCATGTTTCTCATGTTAAGTAGGGCAGCGCTCTTGATGATTTCACCAATGCCTTTAAAGCTGGTGATAAGATCAAACTTCTCATTACCCAAATAGTCCATGAGTTCATTATTGCTTTTATCAATTGACATTGCACTGGATGAGTCATAGATATGCTCAATTGCATTCAGTTTAAAAGTGCAGTTTTTAAACAAAGGATCTGAATTTACAAAGTTCCTTTCCCAGCGGGAAAAGAGCTCTACAAACTGCTCAATAGCAACTGAACTGCCTTCAATTATAGTCACCTCAATATTAGGTAGCTGGAGGTTTGCTGCTTTATACATCTTAGCTAAAGCTGTGATTGCTCCAAATACATCACCGCCGTTACCGCAGAAGCAGGATAAAAGCTTAATGCAGTTCTTAGAATTTAGAAATTCCTTTTTAACTTCTTCTTTAGACAAGTAGTCCATAGTGATGTACTCACTCTCAGCAGCTGATCTTGGTAAATACTTATCCATATAGTCAAGCCACTGATTAGCTGTGTGGTTTAAGTTTAGCTGTACATCTCCAAAGCCAAGTTCCACAGGATAGATTCCCTGAGATTTATAGTGGTTTATGGTCTCGTTAATAGCCTCGCATAAGCAATCGTCTACAACTACATTCTTCTTGTTCTCGCACATAGTTACTTTCTCCTGGATGGTTTTGTTTGATGTACTGGTATCATCAAATTCTGTGCCATGATTTTTAACTATATGAAAAATAAGAATAAAATCATTTTAATAACTCTTAAAATTATAAAAAATTAAAGAAATTTTATAAAAATTATAAAACTTTATAGTGAAGATACTATAAAAAATTATAATTTAATATAAAAATATATAATTCTTTTCCCTTTTAAGAAAATTATAAAAATGTGGAAAAGATGCATAAGCAGATAAAATCTTTAAATATCAATAAATTAAAAAATTAATTTACATCTAATTTTAAAAGTAGGCACAGCAGTTGCTACTGTTAACACTGTAGCGAATGAACATTTCGTTTTATTGATTTGTTCTGAAGACAAGATCTTCAGATTTTACAGAAAGCCTGAAAACAGATGCTTTTACTTAAAAGAGTGACCGTGTAAATCACTTCATTTTTATAAGAACTTAAAAAGATTTTAGTTTTTTAAAGTTTTCTTAAAAAGGCAACTGTACAGATAAGACAGTTGTTGATTCAAGGTCCTTTACTTGAAAGAACTTTTGAAGCGTTGAGTTTTACATGAAGTTGAAATGACAGGTGACTATTTAACTTTAAAAACTCAGAAAGTTACAACTAAAAGATAAACAGATCAATAAAGGAGAACGAATATGTCAAAGGTAATCATCGCTACTGTAAAGCAGGATTTAACTCGTGCTTATGCTCTTTTTGAAAAGGTTCTCGATTTCTCTGTTCTAGCAGGAATTTGTTTGTCTATAGTTGGCGCTTATTCACAGGTTGTAGGTGATCTTTTATCTACCTGTCTAAATGGACCTGTATCTCAGGCCGCTTCATTAAGAGTTGGTGTTCTGATTGTAAAAAAGTACACCTCAAAGCAGGGATAGATAAGCCTAACTTTGAAGATAACAGCAAAGACAGAGATTTACTAGTAAAAGAGTTAAGAAAGGAGAGTCCTATTTTATTAGCAGTTGATGATTTTATCTGTATCGCAATTTATGTGCTGATGTTTATAGCCATCATAGTGTATTGCAGATTCTGCAAGATTAAAGCAGCCGAGACTGTAAGCGGACTTACCCTGTTCTCTGTTATGTTCTGGCTCTTTTTCTTTAGCGATGCCTTTGTAAGGTGAGTGGGACAAAAGAAAAGCTCCAAAAGCGGAGCAAGATAAAAGACGGACATAAAGCAGAAAACAGATTGGCAACAAAGGATTAAAAGAAAACAGGAGAGAGTCATGACCATTGTAGAAATTGTTTTTCACAATGATTAGAGCAGCCCTTATCATCGCTTTTTTTATGGTTGCAATCATCCTGATTAGAAGCACTTTTTCTAAGGCAAAGTCAGGACGCAACAGACAGCTAGTCGAGTTTTTAAAGGTGTTTTTAGGCTTTACCGTAGTTTTTGGGATCATGAGAATGTTTGACTACCTAATAGACTACATTTTTTCATGCTTACAGTAAGTTACAGGTTGATTTCAAGTTTGATTTCTATGAGGTGAAATATGAGATTCTGGTTGTACTTTGGTTACGTTGTCATTTATCTGATCGGAATGGGCATCTTCATAACCTTCTGGAAGAAATTTAAGTGCACATATTCAGAAATTTTATGGCAGTTTTCATACTACACCTTCTTTTACTGGGCCTGCATGTATCTGTCTGTATGAGGTATGACATGAAATTTAGGAGAGATTAAGTCTCATCTTAAGAGGTGAGATCACCTGATGAGGTGTGCTGTGAAAAAAATAAAAGACAGGAGAGAAAACAGAAACTCAAGGTAAGGCTCAAAGATAACTTAAAAGGAGATCCCCATTTAGTAGCTCATAGAGTTCTTCTCAGGTTGCGTTTCTTACTTTTTGCAACCTGAGCTTTTTAAAGTAAGTTGAGATTTAAAGCAAAGCATAAAGAAGCGTATTAGTGCTTTTTAGTGGAAAAGACTATGGAACATTGTGTGAATGTAATGGCTGTAGCTCCAGTCATGACATTAGGTGAAGCAATTGTCATTGAATTGGTTTTTATTGCAGCTGTCATTCTTATCTATGCCGACTTAAAAGTTTTTGAAAAAGGCAGAAAATGGTATTCACGCATTTTTTGGTATCTTCCAATGGTCTGTGACATAGCTTTAGTCGCACTGCAGTTTGTAAAGTTAAGTTATAGGTAAGAGTAAAAGACTGCACTGAGAAGATAACCATAGGTCTTTAAGCTAAGACCTAATAAGATAAAGATCATTTATTTGCCAGTAGGTAAGTAACAGGACTGCAAGTAACAGGCTGTACTCAATTTTTCACAAATTAGAAACTCAGATTTAAAACTTAAAACAGAATATATACCCAATAAAGGAAAACAAAATGAAAAAATCATCAGTAATCGCATCATTAGTTTTAGCTTTAACCTCAACTAATACAGCTTTAGCTGATCCTAAGCCATTAGGATTTGAGCTTGGCAAAGCTACCATTGAGGATGTACAGAACACATATAAAACCACAGAGGCTGGTATCAGTGCCTACACAGAAGGCAAAATGCTAAATGTTGATGCATACGAAGTGGGACTTCAGGATCTTCAAAAAGTGCTGTTCATCTTTAATCCAGATGGCACCTTAAGTGTCGTAGATATGACCTTTAGAAAGACCAAGTTTGATGAACTCTACGGTCAGCTCAACAAAAAATATAAGCTCGTTAAAAAGCAGATCCCATTTGTTGGCAACAAGTATGCTGAGTATAAGAATGGTAAATCAACCGTGAAACTTGATGCACCTCATATGAGCTTTGAGTTAGACGTAATCTACGGTCAGAACTCCTTCTTTACAAACATGAAAGAGGTTAACAACCGCCAGGAGCAACAGCGTAAAGACAAGCAGGCATCAATGCTGTAGAGCAACCTAAAGTCCTGTGCTTAAGGCACAGGCATGCTACACTACACAGATTAAGTAACTGGAGAGAACAGAATGAATCATTCTGTAAGAGCATGCGTTAAAAATACAGCAAAAACTGCCATAGTAAGCTTAATGATCATGCTTACTGCCTGCTCTACAATATCTGGCAATAATACTAATGCCTCTTCAGATAAGAAGATGGTATGTAGTCTTTCTGCTGTTACAATCTGTGAGAACGCTAACTATAATAGTGACAATTTCAATGCTGAAATTCTCGCCAACAATAAAGATAGTAATGGCAATAATAGTGCCGGAGAATCATCCTTAGGACACAAGATTGTAGGTTATACTGCATTAGGTCTTGCTATAGTATTTTATACAGGACTTTTGATCTTAGATCACAATGTCAGCTCTCATCCACATCGTTAAATGCAGGAAGAAAATTTTCTATTTAGATAGGCTATGGAGAAGATTAAAGAATAAGAAAAAGATATTCTTAAATTTTATAGCTAATGAAACAGTCTCTTTAACCTTTGAGATGCCTGATGCTCAGCATGAAGAAGCTTATCTTTAAAGGTTACTTTCTCTTTAACCTGAATCTCACCTAAGATCTCATTTAGAATGTAATGCTCTAACTCCTCGTTATTAAAGAGCACAGGGGAGTAGTGATTAGGAGCATAATCAACACACATATTAAAACGTACAATCCCATCAGAGCAGCCAGGCTCTTTTGAATGGATATGTCCATGGATTACGGTATTGCAGTTATTCTCTTCAAAGATCTCTTTAAACTCAGCTTCTCTTTTTGAATCAGGTTCTGATAATGGATAGTGACAGATAAAGATATTCTCAAAAAGAATGTAATCTATGATCTTTTCAAAACCACAGCTTAAAAAGAACTTATCCGTAATGGTATCGTGGTTTCCTCTGAGCATGAGCTTTCTGCCTTTAAGCTTTTTGCAGTACTCAGAAATATGAGGTTTAAATTCAGACTTTAAGAAAGCTATATCACCTAAAAAGACTACGATGTCATCATCGGTGATGACGTCATTGTAGTTTTTTAGCATTAGATCTTCACACTGCTGCAGACCTTCATCTGAAAACTCAAACTGAGGACGAGCATACTTAATTATGTTCTTATGACATAAATGAAGATCTGAGGTGAAATAGAGCATGGTTGCCTGCCTTAAAACAAAAGTGTTAATACATTAGTTGATGAAAAAGCATCAGATAATGTAAAAGGTGGTGTAACGTAAACTAAAAGTTAAAGTCTTTCTTTAAAATGAATGAGTAAAACTTCATAATACTCAAATGACAGACTTTGACTTTTAGCTTTAAAAAGTTGTTAGCTTAAAGCTAAGCTTTAAAACTGCTTAAGTTTCAGCACTTATTGCAAGCAGAAAGCACAAATCAGGGTAACTTACTGAACACTAAAACAAAAACGGACCTTAACGGTCCGCTTTAGTTTAAGAGAAAAGATTATTTCTTTTGCTCTTTAGCAGCTTCGAGTTTCTGCTCAAGGTAGTGAATGCTTGCACCGCCCTTGATTTCAACAGGATCAGTTAACAGATCCTTGTGTAGAGGAACGTTGGTCTTAATACCGTTAAGTACTAATTCATCTAAAGCCTCTAAACCGCGCAGACGAGCCAACTCACGGTCATCATCGTAAACAATTAACTTGCCTACTAATGAATCATAGTGAGGTGGAACCTTGTAGCCCTGATATACATGGCTGTCCCAACGTACGCCTGGACCACCTGGTACATGCAGATACTTTATCTCACCAGGAGATGGCATAAAGGTAGCAGGATCTTCAGCATTGATACGGAACTCAAATGCGTGTCCACGTAACTTGATGTCTGACTGCTTGATTGATAATGGGTTGCCAGCGCAAACTGAAATCATTTCACGAACGATATCAACGCCAGTGATCATTTCAGTAATAGGGTGCTCAACCTGAACACGAGTGTTCATTTCGATGAAGTAGAACTCACCGTTCTCATATAAGAACTCGAAAGTACCTGCACCACGGTAGCCAATATCAATACATGCCTGAGCACAACGTGAACCGATAGTCTCACGCTGCTTCTCTGAAATGAATGGAGCTGGAGCTTCCTCTAGAACCTTTTGGTTACGACGCTGCATTGAGCAGTCACGTTCACCTAGGTATACAGCATGACCCTGACCGTCAGATAAAACCTGGAACTCAATATGGCGAGGGTTCTCTAAGAACTTCTCCATATATACAGCAGGGTTGTTAAAGAACATGTCAGCTTCACGGCGTGTTAGAGCGATTGAATCCTCTAATTCAGCGTCAGATCTTACAACACGCATACCACGACCGCCGCCACCACCAGCTGCTTTGATGATGATTGGGTAACCAATCTGGTTAGCTAAACGTTTGTTCTCTTCAAAATTTTCACCTAAAGCACCGGCAGAACCTGGAACGCATGGAACGCCAGCTTTCTGCATAGCCTTTTTAGCTGAAACTTTATCACCCATTAAACGAATGGTATCAGCAGTAGGACCAATGAAGATAAAGCCTGACTTCTCAACCATCTCAGCAAAGTCAGCATTCTCTGATAAGAATCCATAACCTGGGTGGATAGCATTTGCACCGGTTGCCTCAGCAGCTGCGATGATTGATGGAATATTTAGATATGAGTCTTTAGGAGCTGCAGGTCCTATGCACACAGCCTCATCAGCTAATTTTACATGCAATAAATCGCGGTCAGCAGTTGAATGTACTGCAACGGTCTTTAAACCTAACTGACGGCACGCTCTTAAAATACGTAAAGCAATTTCACCGCGGTTTGCAATCAGAACTTTTTCAAGTTTCATATTTATGGGTTACCCCTTATATTATTCAAACTCGAATAATGGCTGATCAAACTCAACGGTAGAACCGTTCTCAACCAAAATTTTCTTAATAACACCTGATCTGTCAGCCTGAATCTGGTTCATCATCTTCATAGCTTCGATAATGCACAGGGTATCGCCTTCTTTTACTGAAGCGCCTTCTTCAACGAATGGAGCTGCAGTAGGGCTTGCTGAACGATAGAAAGTACCAACCATTGGTGACTTCATAAGTTTAGCAGCATCAGGAGCTGCTGGAGCTGCAGGTGCTGCTGCAGGAGCAGGTGCTGCTACAGCTGCCTGTACAGGAGCTGGTGCAGGTGCTGCTACAGGAGCTGCAATTACGGTCTGAACTGACTGAGCTACAGCCTTTTCACGGGTAATCTTAAGCTCTTCTTCGCCTTGCTTTAAGTTGATCTCAGATACATCTGACTTAGATACAATTTCGATAAGCTTAGCTATCTTATGAATATCAATTTGCATGAAAAATATCCTATTTAGTTGATTCTAATCTTAATGCTTACGGTCTAAGAAACGAACAGCGCCTCTTAGAGCAAACTCATAACCATCAAGTCCGAAACCTACAATGACACCAACAGCCACATCTGAAAGGAATGAATGATGTCTAAATTCCTCTCGTTTGTGAACATTGGAAATGTGAATCTCATAGAATGGCATATCAATACCTGCAAGCGCATCACGAATAGCTACACTAGTATGGGTATAGGCACCTGCGTTTAATAGTATGAAATCTACTTTGTTGCGGGAATTTTGGATCTTGTCGACGATGTCGCCTTCATGATTAGACTGGTAGCATTCAATATCAACATTAAGTTCATCTGCTACCTTTTTGAGCATATTTTCAAGATCTTTTATGGTTTCATGACCATAGATCTCAGGCTCACGGGTACCTAGAAGGTTAAGGTTTGGACCATTAACTACTAATATTGAATATTTAGCCAAAATCTAACTCCAAAAAACTGAATTGGCGCATTTTATCATTTTTATAGTAAAGTGGCGCAAATTTTCTTAAAAAGTCCGTATTTTTTATAAAATTTGACCTTTTTTACCTAAAATCACTCACTACAAAGAACTAATAAAAGGCTCACTTACTGAATGTAATTTGTGTTTTTTTATTTGGCAAATTTAAGCACTGAAAACTTGTAAAAACTATGATGTACAACACAAAAAAATGTTAGAATAGTCACACAGTTTTTTCTTTCATTTATAAGGTGCCTGTTAAAAGGTGCTGTAACCTTAAATAACTACTGAGGAACACTCCATGAGCTTCATTAACAAAGCCAAGTCAATCGCAGAATATGATCCAGAGTTATGGACCGCAATGAGCGGCGAATGCCAGAGACAGGAAGATCATATCGAACTTATCGCATCAGAGAACTATGCTTCTAAGTGTGTAATGGAAGCACAAGGCTCACAGCTAACCAATAAATACGCTGAAGGTTATCCTGGAAAGCGTTACTACGGTGGTTGCGAATACGTTGACGTTGTAGAGCAGTTAGCAATTGACAGAGCTTGCAAGTTATTCCACTGCGATTACGCAAATGTTCAGCCTCATGCTGGTTCTCAGGCAAACAATGCTGTATATCAGGCATTATGCAAACCAGGTGACACCGTAATGGGCTTATCATTAGCTTCAGGTGGTCACTTAACTCACGGTTGTCCTGTAAACTTCTCAGGTAAAATCTACCACGCTGTAGGTTACGAAGTTAACGAGAAGGGTGAGTTAGATTACGATGCAATCCGTAAGGAAGCATTAGAGTGCAAGCCAAAGATGATCATCGGTGGTTTCTCAGCTTACTCAGGAATCGTTGATTGGAAGAAACTTCGTGAAATCGCTGACGAAGTTGGTGCATATTTATTAGTTGATATGGCTCACGTAGCAGGCCTAGTAGCAGCTGGCGTATATCCAAGCCCAATTGATTATGCTCACGTTGTAACCTCAACTGCTCACAAGTCATTAGGTGGTCCACGTTCAGGCTTTATCTTATCTAACTGCCATGACGAAGCTATCTACAAGAAATTAAATTCAGCTATCTTCCCAGGTACACAGGGTGGTCCTCTAGAGCACGTTATCGCTGCTAAGGCTATCGTATTCAAAGAGGCTATGGAGCCATGGTATGTTGAGTACCAGAAGCAGGTTGTAGCTAATGCTAAGTTATTAGCTGAAGAAGTTATGAAGCGCGGTTACAAAGTTGTAGCAGGCGGTACCCACAACCACTTATTCTTAATGGATTTCATCGGCTTAGAGATGACCGGTAAAGATGCTGAGGCTGCTTTAGGCAAGGCATACATTACTGTTAATAAGAACACCGTTCCTGGTGAGCCACGTTCTCCATTCATCACCTCAGGTATCCGTGTTGGTACTCCAGCATGTACCCGTCGTGGTTTCAAAGAAGCAGAGATCAAAGAGTTAGCTTCAATCATGTGTGATGTTTTAGACAACTATCAGAATGATGAAGTTATCTTAAAGTGCCGTGAGCGTGTTAAGGCTCTATGCGCTAAATTCCCTGTATACAAAGACTAATAGTCTCAAGATAGGAAATTTACTTTGAGTCAAGTTTTAGAAACTGACAAAAAATACATGATGCAAGCCCTAAAGCTTGCATCATGCGGCTTATACACATCCTACCCAAATCCTGCGGTAGGATGTGTCATTGTCCGTGACGGTAAAATCATCGGCAAGGGATACCACCATAAAGCTGGTTGTCCACATGCTGAGATTATGGCTTTACAGGATGCCTCATTTGATGTTGAAGGCGCTACTGTATATGTAACTCTAGAGCCATGCTCTCATTATGGCAGAACTCCTCCATGTGCCTTAAAGCTTGTGGAGATGAAGGTAAAAAGAGTAGTTGCTGCTGCAGATGATCCAAATCCTAAAGTAAACGGTAAAGGCTTTAAGATCTTACGTGATGCTGGTATTGAAGTAACTCAGCATGTACTAGAAAAAGAAGCTCTATTCCAAAACCGTGCTTTCATGAAATCTATTACAGGACCTATCCCTTATGTATCTGTAAAGGTAGGTATGTCACTAGATTGCAAAACTGCTCTAAAAGACGGTTCAAGCAAATGGATCACAGGTCCTAAGTCCCGTCAGAAAGTTCAAGACATCAGAGCAAAGTCAGACTGCATCATTACAGGTGTAAATACTGTAATTGCAGATGATCCTTCAATGTCTGTGCGCTACAACGAATTAAAAGACAAGTATTATCAAAAGATTGATAAAGAGTATTTAAGACAGCCTTTAAAGGTTATCTTAGATACCAACTCAAACTTGGATATTACAAAATATAAGATCTTTAAAGAAGGTAAGGCCTTATTAGTTAACGGTACTACAGACTCAGAGCTAGTTGGTACTGAAAAAGTTGTAGATGAGCATGTAACACGCATCTTTATGCCTTTAAGACATGATCTAATCGATCTTGAATATCTGTTAAAATATTTGGGTGAATTAAAAATTCGTCGTGTGATGGTAGAGGCAGGCTCAATTTTAACCTCAGCTTTTATCAACGCAGGCTTCTGTGATGAACTTTACCTCTTTGTGTCAGGTAAGGTTTTAGGTAAAGATGGACGTGCTGCATTTAATCTTGAGAATGCGTTATCTCTAGATAAGTGTCAGGAATTTACCTTATATAAGACTAAAAAGTACGGTTCTGATGTGCTCTTACATTATCTAGCAGGTGGTAACTGATGTTTACAGGTATTGTTGAAGCTGTAGGCACTCTAAAAGCTTTAAAAAAGCATGGCCACGGTTATGAGATTTTAGTAGAAACACCAGAGTCTTTTAAATTAAAAGAGCGTGTAAAATTAGGCGATTCTATTGCTAACAATGGTGTTTGCCTTACAGTTACAGCTATGTCTGGCAATGCTTTTTATGCAGACGTATCAGCTGAAACTGTAAAATGTACTTGTTTAGGTGATTACGCTAAAGGTCATAAGTTAAACCTAGAGCTTGCTTGCACTCCATCAACTCATTTAGGTGGTCACATCGTACAGGGCCACGTTGATGGTATTGGTACTGTTGTCTCAAAACATACCCTAGATGAAGCTTATGATATCTGGATAAAAGCTCCAAATGAGCTTTTACGCTATATAGCCCCAAAGGGCTCTATAGCTGTAGATGGTGTGTCTTTGACTGTAAATGAGCTTAAAGGTGATACCTTTAGATTAACCTTAATTCCTCATACTCAAAGTAATGTTAACTTTGATAACTTTTCAGAAGGTAATAAGGTAAATCTTGAGTGTGACGTACTGGCTAGATACCTTGAAAGACTGTTTGCATATAGATTAAATCAGGGCAGTACTTCTTTGAATATCAGTAACACCAAGAACAATTTACAACAGAATAATTTACAGCAGAATAATTTACAACAGAATAATGTATCTAATAGCAAGAGAGAAAAGAGCTCTGCTATTACTATGAGCTCACTGCTCATGAACGGTTTTAAATAATTTTGGAGAACATATGTCTATCAAAGTAATTGAAGGTAACAAGCCTTGCCGAGAGGGCAAGTTTGCTATTGTAGTATCTCGTTTTAACAGCCTTATCTGTGAGCGTTTAGTTGAAGGCGCTATCGACGTTTTAAAGCGTGAAGGTGAGGTACCTGAGGAGAACATTACTTTAGTACGTGTTCCAGGTGCAATTGAGATCCCTGTTGTATGCGAAAAGATTGCTCAATCACAAAAGTACGATGCTATCATCGCTTTAGGTTGTGTAATTCGTGGTTCAACCTATCACTTTGAAGTTGTTGCTAACGAGTGTGCTAAGGGCATCACTCAGGTAACCTTAAAGTATGCTATCCCTGTATCAAACGGTGTATTAACTGTTGATACCCTAGAGCAGGCTTTAGAGAGAGCAGGTTCTCATACCGGTAACAAGGGCGCTGAAGCTGCTTCTGCTGCACTTGAAATGGTAAATGTTGTAAAACAGTTCTAGTAAGTGTACTTATAAAGAAAAGTATCATTAGTAAAAGTTCTTAAAAGGTCAAAAGATCTTAAAGAACTTTAAACTTAAAAATAATAAAGGATTTAAAAAGATGGATTCAACAGAAGGTGCAGTAACACCAGCTCAGCGTCACAAGGCAAGACACTTTGCGATGCAGGCTATCTATCAGTGGCAGTTAACCGGCTTAAGCCCAACTGAAATTGAAAAACAGTTTTTAGAAGATCAGCCAATGAAAGGCACCGATCTTGATTACTTCCACGATCTAGTATCAGGCGTAATTAACAATGTTCGTGATATCGACATTGTTTATGCTCCATATTTAAGCCGTCCATTAGACGATCTTGATCAGGTGGATAAAGCTGTATTACGTTTAGGTACCTTTGAGCTGATGTATCGCCAGGAAGTCCCATACCGTGTAGTTATCAACGAAGCTATTATCCTTGCAAAGGAATTTGCAGAGCAGGATAGCCACAAGTTCGTAAACGGTGTGTTAGATAAGGTTGTTAAGTCTTTTAAGGCTCACTAGTGTCACTAGGCGAATTTGAACTTATAAAAAAGTACTTCTGTCAGAATGACAGAGGTACTGGTATCGAGTTAGGCATAGGCGATGACTGTGCCTTATTAAACCTTCCTGAAGGAAAAACTCTAGCCATCACCACCGATACCCAGATTGAGGGTATTCATTTCTTTAAAAACACCTCTCCTTACTATGTCGGCTATAAGTCTTTGTTGGTAAACTTATCAGACCTAGCTGCCATGGGAGCAAAACCATACTGTTTTACACTGTCTGTAACACTGCCTGAGGCAAATGAAGCTTTTTTAGAAGAGTTCTCAAAAGGATTATTCACATTAGCTTCAAAAGTTAATATTCCTCTAATTGGAGGTAATACAACCAAAGGTGAGTTATCGATTACCATAAGTGCTTATGGATTAGTGGATGCAGGTAAGGCTTTAAGACGTGATAAAGCTAAAGTAAATGATGACATTTATGTTACAGGTACTTTAGGTCTACCAGGTCTTGCTGTAGAACTAGGTTACAAGCATATCAGCATTGATACTTTAATTGATGGAAAAGATGCTTTTACTCATTGCTATGAAAAGAGCATGTTAATTGAAGATAGATGTGAATTTGCTCAAAAGCTTGTAAATTACTCACACTGTGCTATGGACATCTCAGATGGACTTGTAGGTGACTTAAAACATATCATAGATCGCTCAAATGTAGGCGCCAAAATCGATGTGGAAAAGCTACCAAAACCTTCTGAGTTTACAGTCTACAACCTAGATGAAGAAGTGCAGGATAAGCTTTGCTTATACGGTGGCGGTGATTATGAGTTGCTCTTTACAGCACCAAAGGAAAACCATGACAAGCTAGAGGAATTATCAAAAGCTTGTGCTGTAAAAATAAGCAAAATTGGTGAAATTAAAAATGGTACATTTGAGATCTTAAAACATGGTAAGATGTACCATCAAAACGTAAAGTCGTTCGAACATTTTTAAATAAAGAATTCAAGGAAACATTGGAGATTTATCTTGAACACATTATTAAAAAAGACTGCCATCGCATCAGTATTGGCAGCATCAGTATTATCTTTAAGTGCATGCGATCACGAAGTTTCAGTTTCAGCAAATGGTGCAGTTGTTAACGCAAATGCAACAGCATCTGCTGCTCTAAATGATAAGAGCTCTTTTGAGGACAAAGCAGCATATGCTATCGGCGCTTCTTTAGGTGAGTATGTAGCTCAGATGAAACAGAGCCAGGAGCAGTTAATCGGTCCAATTTCAGCTGAAAAAGTAATCGAAGGTTTCACTGATGGTGTAAACGGCGCTTCAGCTTTAGACAGAGCTCAGATCGAGAAAGTGTTAAAAGATCTTGATGCTAAGATCCAAGAAAAGATTGCAGCAGAGCAGAAGAAATCAGCTGAAGAGAACTTAAAAGCTGGTGAAGCTTTCTTAGCTGCTAACTCAAAGAAAGATGGTGTTGTAACCACAACTTCAGGCTTACAGTACAAGGTTGTAAAACAGGGTGAAGGTGAGACCGCTAAGAAAGGCGATAAGATCACTGTTACCTATAAGGGCACAACCATTGATGGCGTAACTTTTGATGAGTCTAAAAAGCCAATCGAATTCCCATTAGAGAACATGATTGAGGGCTGGATCGAAGGTTTACAGTTAATGAACGAAGGTTCAGAGTACATCCTCTACATTCCATCAAAGTTAGCTTATGGTGAGAATGGTGCTTCTCAGGTTGTAAAACCAAACTCAGTTTTAATCTTTGACGTTCAGTTATTAAAGATTGAAAAGCCTGCTCCTAAGGCTGAGACTGAGCAAAAAGAAGAAGCTAAGAAATAATTCTTAAGCTCTATCTTTAAAATAAGAACATAAACAAGCTCTAATCAAAAGATATTAGTCTTTGGTTAGAGCTTTAATTTTAAAGATAAGTAAATTCTCTTATTAAGCCAAACCAAGCCATTCACTTCATCTCTTAGTTCTTAAAGCTAAATCAACTAATACTCTCTTATAGTTAGAGGATCCTTAATATCTATCACTATCTGTTTTAGATAATAAAATCACTTAGTGGTTAAAAAAAGTTCTTTTTGAGAGTAAAGAACAGTTGAGACACTATCTTTAATGAGCGTTCTTTAAAGGCTTTTAACAAGGCTCAAAACAAGTAATCTCAAAATAAGCAACCAAGAATTACTGAGTGCTTATCTTTAACGTCTTCAAAATGTGCAGAAAATGCCACAAATAAAGGCAAAACAAGAGCTTTTCAAGCTATAATCTTAGAAGTAAGTTTGGAGATAATTACATATGAAAGATATCAGCTCAACAGGCTCATTTATAAAATTTTATCTAAATAATTACATTTATGTAGATAAAACAAAATATATTAAAGACCTAGTAAAACTTGAAAGAGTTTTTATCTCCCGTCCACGTCGTTTTGGTAAGTCTCTTACGTTAGATACTATTGCCACTTTATTTGAAACTGGTGTAGAGCCTTATTTTAAAGGTACCTGGATTTATGACAAGTGGACTGAACCTACCTATCCTGTATTAAGGCTGAATTTTTTAAATTTAGATAACACCTCATTAGAGGATTTTAAGAACAAATTAAATTCATATATAACTGAATTTGCCAATAAAATTAGCGTTAAAGGTTATGTCGAAAAAAAAGAGCCAGAAGACTCTATTGACAGTATGCTTGAGAAGCTAAGAGAAGAGAAGCGACAAATAGTGATCTTAATTGATGAGTATGACTATCAGCTGACCTCTAACATCAATAATGATGATTTATATAAGCAATTCCAAAATAAAATAAAAAGATTTTATGCCAACATCAAAGATAAATTTGCCATTAAGTTTTTAGGAATAACTGGAGTTACCAGATTAAAGGATGTATCAATCTTTTCTGTCGGCTCTGATATTAACGACATTACTAATGAAAGTGCTTATTCTCAGATGATAGGTTTTACCCGCGACGAGATTAAAAAGTACTACATTGATTATTTAAAGTTAGCTGCATCCTATGAGAATAATTGTAGCGTAGATGAAGTAACTGATGACAAGCTTGAGTCAATGTTAGATATGATGACACAGAGCTATGATGGCTACTGCTTTGATGAATTCTATAAAAAGAAAGTCTTCAGTACCTGGTCAGTAAATAAATTTTTTCAAAGTTTGATAAGAAATGGATTTGTTTATTTTGGTGAGTATTGGTATGACAACGGTGGTTTGCCATCTATCTTAGTTAACTATTTAAAAACTCATGAGCTAAATATTTTTGATTACTTAGATAAAGATAAATTATTAAAAGTATCAGATGAGGATTTTAAAAATCCAACATCATTAACTACCATCAATCAGAATGTACTGATGTGTCAGACTGGATATTTAACACTGCGTTCTTCACTTACAGAATCATCTGATGTGTTCTTAGGTATTCCTAATGGAGAACTTTATAAAGCGTTAAATAAACTTCTAGCTATAAGATTCTTTAAAGGCAATACAAGTGTTTCTAATTCAAAAGGTGAGAACATCTTGGATGTAGGTTCTGTTGAAGACATCATTAGTTTACTTAACAACATGATAAACACTGTAACCTATGATGCCTATCCATTAAATTCAGAATCAGCTGTACAGAACTATGTTAAAGCTTATCTGCTAGGAGCAAAACAGACTGTATCCTCAGAAGTTCATCAGGCTAAAGGCAGAGCAGATTTAATGATTGAAACCAATAGACGCAGAATTGTCATCGAATTTAAGTATGCTCAAAACGAGACTGAAGCAAAGACAAAGCTTAATGAGGCAGTAGAACAGATTAAATCTCGTGACTATGGCAACATCATAGCTAAAAAGAATGAATTGTTAAGAATAGCTGCAGTCTTTAATGCAGATCCTAAGGTAAGATCTTTTACAGAGTATCAGAGTGTTGTTTAGATTGTAGGTGTTCTTGAGCATTCGCAACAATTGAGTTTTGACGCCTTTTAAACTGAGCTATACGTTTTAAATCATCAGCAAATTTCTGAAGATTTTCTTCACCAAGATCTTTGTATGTATAGCCAGTTTAGTTTTGATTAAGTTTTGATATCATCAATTGATGCACTTGATCTAGTTTTCCTCATGAATACAAAATAATTTTACTCTCAGAATGACTTAGATTGAATAAAAGTGAATATGAGATATTCATGGTTTTATTCTTCACAATTCAAATTTTACAACGAGTATTCTCATATCTTTCAATTCTTCGTATCGTCTTTTACATTTTCATGATTAGTGCTTGGTTAATTTTTCAGTAAGTGTGGTTCCATCAACATCAACACATCTTTGTCTTTCCTCGACTTTGATGTCATCTGAGGTTGAAGTGCTTTTCTTACTGGCTTTAGGCTTCTTCTCTTTACTAGATGAGTCTATACCTTTCTTTTTCTCACTCTTCCTACCATTGATATTCTCATCACTCAGTTTCTTGGTAGTTAAGGTTCTGTTTCCTAACTTTATATTGAGTGTGTCTATTAAAGCCATAAGTTTTTCAATGGTAACCTTTTGTTCTGCATTTTGCTCAATCTGTATAGCTAATTGCTTGTTAAGGTTGGACAGC
>Ga0256405_10003435_pt1 | contig 32647 bp, 19 predicted proteins | sample RumenRJG_02DNA_FD_189096 | JGI IMG/M metagenome (GOLD analysis project Ga0256405, IMG submission 189096) | Bovine rumen microbial communities from Lethbridge, Alberta, Canada - RJG_02 | ecosystem: Host-associated > Mammals > Digestive system > Stomach > Rumen | place: Canada: Alberta...
TATATCTAAATCTTGGCATATTTGGATTCTCATTATTGTTCTCATACTTAACGACAACATTAATAAACAGAATATTGACGCAAAGTTTTGCAAAATTCTTTAACGAGCCGTTGATAACTTCTATGAAGTTAATTGGATTCTCGTTTGTAGATGTGGCTATTTATGTCGGAATAGTGTTTGCGGTAAGTGTTGGAACATTCCTAGCTTCAATTATTGCAATTAGAAGGTTGAAGCCAAATAACATATTACATAAGGCGGTGGAATAATGAAGATTAATAAACTTTTGATTTTTGTTTTAATAGTGTTCCTTATTGCTACCGTTTGTGTTGGTTGCAATAATAAGTCAACCGAGCCAGAACAACAAGGAAGTAATGTTGAACCAGCATCCTCTATTGTATATGACCAAGAAGTTGCAGAGGATAAATATCTTAAGGAAAGAATTTCAGATGCAACTGCAATTTATTATAAGTCTAGCTTAGATGGACAATATGGAGATGATAGATATCTCTTTGAAAGAACATTATTACCAAAGGAATTCACTGAATTGGATTATATCCAATCTACAGGATCTCAATGTATAGATACTGGAATTTATTATGCAGATAAACTTCATTTTGATTTAAAATTTTCAGACTATACAAGTGGCGTTAGTGCTGGTGGAATATTTGGAACAGAAGGATGGATGTTCTCATTGACTCGTTGGGGATCACCAACGAAATTAATTTGGTGTGTAGAACAAAAGAAAGTTTATTCATATAATTCATTCTCGCCATATAAGACATATACTGTTCAATGTGGCAAAGAATTTATGACGATAAATGGTATAGAAACAATTTATCAAGCAAGCAGCGGTATCTATGGAACACAAAATATTACATTGTTCAAATCAAATACTGGATATGCAAGTGTTAAGTTATACTATTTCAAGATTTATGATGGAGATGATATTGTAAGGAATTATATTCCTTGTTATAGAAATTACGATAAAGCAGTAGGCTTATATGATTTAGTAACAGAAAGATTCTATTGCAATTCTACAGAGACAAATTTTGAGAGAGAAACAACACCAGCATCAGAAGACTTGCCAGATGGATATCAACAAGTAGAATATATACAAAGTTCTGGTTCCCAATATATAGATACGGGTTTTTCTACAACAGATGGTATGAGATGCCAATATAAAGCAAATTGGCAAACTGAAGGATATATATGTGGTTCTCACTCTCAAAACGGACCATATGGAAGAAACGGTGGTTTCTTAGATACTTTTGATACTAAATGGGAATTGGGGTATGGAGACACTTATCCTACAAGTCCTTATACAGCATCAGCTAATACTGATTATGTTGTTGAGTTTTGCACTACATATGAAAATGCCTATTTGAATGTAAACGGAGAAACAATTATTACATCAAGCGGTCAGTCAACAAGCGGTGAAAATGTATTGTTATTTGCCTGCGGATGGTATTCTCCAGAACAATTATCATCGGGTTTTTCTACATCGGCAAAATTATATTACTGTAAAATATGGAATGCCGATGGTGTTTTGGTTCGTGATTTTATACCTTGTTATAGAAAAAGTGATGGTACAGCAGGTGTGTATGATTTAGTTAATAAGGGATTCTATACTAATGTCGGAAGCGGAGCTTTTGTTGTTGGCAAGGTAGTTAAAAAATCCTCATTCCCAAAAGGATACCAACCAATAGAATATATATCAACATCCGGAACACAATATATCACTACAGATGTTGTCGGTGAAGCAATTTGGGAATACGATATTCAATATGATATTGCTCACCTTAACGAAAGACAATTAATGGGACATGGCGGAGAAGCTGGTGAATATTGGGGAGTGACAGATGGGAAATATGGAAAGAGCAGCTACTGGGGTATGTCAGATGTAGATATTGGAAATAGAGATATCTTTAGAGTAGAGAATTATGCTGGTGGCGGAAATGTTTATATAAATGGCGATTTTGCATATAACAATTCATATGATACAAGATGTGAACATTCTCCAGCACAAATATTTGCAATAAATGGTATGTTTTGTAACCATTGTAATCTCTATGGATGTAAGGTTTATGATAAAAAGGGAGAACTAATTAGAAATTATGTACCATGCTATCGCAAGGAAGATAATGCGGCTGGTTTGTATGATTTGATTAAAAATAAGTATTATGTAAATGAAGGAACGGGAGTATTTGGCACAGGTGATACAATTAATACATATGATATCGAAGATATCAATTTACCAAGTGAATATACTCAAGTTGAATATATTAAGTCTACAGGAACACAGTATATCGATACAGGATATTTGATAAACGCAACTTCTATACCAAGTCTTAAAGTAATCATAGATCAAACCATAACCAAAACAACAAATGTGTGGTCTGCATCTGGTACTGGTTCAGTATCTCCTCGTGTATATTTGGGTGTTAGAAATGATGGACAATTTGGATATGGAGCTGGAAACGCAGGTCTTTCAACAAATATAGATTATGAAAACAACACAAGATTGACATATACATTAGATATTCCAAATGCAAGATATAAAGTTACAGGTTCTCAAAATTTTGAGATTAGTATAAACACAACTATCGCCGGGACAGCATATAGGAATTTCTATTTATTTGGATATCGTGAGGAAACAGAAACAATTGGTCATACGACAAAAATGTATTCTTGCAAGATGTATCAAGGAGATACATTAATAAGATATTTTGTTCCATGTGTTCGCAAATCGGATTCAATTGCAGGTCTATATGATATTGTAAATAATGTATTCTATACAAATGAGGGGACAGGGACATTCGAGTATGGAAATCCAGTAAATCAAGAAGATGAATTGTTGCCAATAGAATATGAAAGAGTAGATTATATTCAATCTTCGGGTAATGGAGGAGGTCATGCTTCTACTGGTCAGGAAATAGCATTAGGCATTCCTCTTGATATGGATAACGATAGTGTTGAAATAACATTCCAATCAACAATGATAGAACAGGATGGTTTTATGCTTGCAACTCATGGAGATGCATCTATTCAAAATTATGCATATTTCTATCATTACATCTCTGGAGCGTCTACTTGCTTATATATAGGAAACGATAGTCAACTTCAATTAATAGGCGGAATAGATTGTGACCTTTCAAAACACACCATGATATGGAGAAATAAACAACTTATTATGGATGGGGTTGTTCTAGGTGAAGATACTAGAGAGCTAGGAACAACAACTTATGATGCGTATCTATGTTCTTGGGGCGGACAATACCATTATTCAGGTAAAATTTTTAGATGTAAGATTTGGAAATCTGGTGAATTAGTAAGAAACATGATTCCTTGTTATAGAAAAGCAGACTCTGAAACTGGAATGTATGATTTAGTAAATAATGTGTTCTACACTAATACAGGATCAGGAGCATTCGTTCCAGGCTTATCTCAAGAATCATTAATACCAGGAACAACAATTTCCCCATTGGCTTATTTAGAAGAGTATGAACAAGTAAAATATTTAACAAGTGCCGGCGAACAATATATAGACACAGAAATAACGCCATCCAACGATGTTGTTTTTGAAATTGCATTTGGTACAGACAATCTTCTAATATCGGACAGTTATGTTTTAGGAAATGGCGACGGAGATGGAATTGAAATTTGCTTACAAGCAGGATTATGGAAAGTAGCATATGGTTCAGAAGTTGCTTCATTTGAAGCAATTCCAACCACAAAGACAACTGTTATTCTTGTGAAAAAGATGTTACTTGTTGGTTATAATGACTCCAGTCCAACATTAATACACACATTCTCATCTACAATAACCTCTACACGTACGTTAACTCTATTTGCAACAAATAGGGAAAGTGAGATGTTACTATCTTCTGGTATTAATATATACGGATTTAGAATGATGACGGGCAATTCGATGTGTGAATATGTCCCATCTATTCAAAAAGAAGACGGCACATATGGTATGTACGATGGTGTCAAAGATAAATTGTTAGGAAGCAATGGCTCGGCCGAGTTTATTTCTTCTCAAGAAATTTTATCTAAATTATTACCAGATGGATATCACATGTTAGAATATATTGAAAGTTCAGGTACTCAATATATAGATACCGGAATAAAAGATTCTTCTAATACATTAATTGAAGTAGATTTCTTAACAACAAGTCTTACAACAGTGTTCGGAACAACGACAGGTATGTGTTATACTCAAAACCTTTCATACATGGGAGGCTATTTCTATTACTTAAATAGATCTGCTGGTTTACAAGGAAAATCCACAATTAATAAACGTATGGTTGTTAAAATGAATAACAATCTCTGCTATAGAGATGATACATTCGTTTACGAATATTCAGCGGTTTCAAAGACAGACACACAGACAATGTTCTTATTTGCACGTAATAAGAGTGGAACACCTGATGATATGGGTGATACAAAATTGTATAGTTGCAAAATTTACGAAAACAAAATAATTAAAAGATATTTTGTTCCAGCATGTAGGGATGCGGACGGAGAAATTGGACTATATGAATTGGTGACAGAAACATTCTGTACAAATGAGGGCGAGGGAAAGTTTGATTCTAACGAGACTGAAAATATTTATAAAGACACAGTTCTTCCAACTGGATATAGACAACTAGAGTATATTGAAGGAACTGGAACTCAATATTTTGATACTGGAATTATAGTTAACAAGCCAGACTATGTTATTTACGAAGGAAAAATACAATATACATCAACAACGACATTATGGACTGGTGCAAATCCATATTTGCAAATGACATATAGCTACTATAAGACAAGAGAACCTATAAGGTTTAAAGTTACTTATGATGGCGCCATAGAAACTGTTTCTGTTGGTGGATATACAAATACAACTAAAGACTGGACAAATTACAACTATATAGATGTTAGACTTTGCATTCTTGGAATGGGAGACAACAAAGGAGCTATATATAATTCTGCTCCACAACAAGCAAAAGTTTATTATATAAAAGTTACAAAAAATAACGAGTTGGTATTTGAAGGAATCCCTTGTTATAGAGAGTCAGATGGTGAAGCAGGATTATTTGATCTAGTATCCCAAAAATTCATTGGTAATTTAGGAACAGGAAGTGTTGTAAGAGGAAAAGAAGTCAACAACATTTCTAATGAATACGAACAAGTAGACTATGTAGAGTATACGGGCACACAACAAATCAATATTCCTTATGCAGTTACAAGTAATACAAAGGTCGAGATTTCAATAGAAAATAACACATCAGGAGCTACAAATGAATATCCGTTAGCAGATATAGGTGGCTCAACATTAGGAGTAGCAAACAATATTCCAACATATAATGTGTTTGATACAACAATAACAGGATCAGCTTTAATAACAAATACAAAGTATTTATTAACAGCAACATTTGATAAAGATAATGCATTAATAGTAAATGGCACAGTTTATGATACAGATAATATAACTCTTGGAACATTTGGAGATAACATAAAACTATTTGGTGTTACACCTGCTATAAATGGAACCATCAAGGTCTTCAGAATTAAAGTATATGAAGGTAACGAAATAGCACTAGATTTAATCCCATGTTCTAGAAAGTATGATGGCAAAATAGGATTCTTCGATTATGTTAATAGTGAATTCTATGTTCCAACATCTGGAGATATGGAATGTAATGTAAGCTTTGAAGCGGTGAAGATGGGAAACCTATTCAAGGAGTTAGATTATATCTATCTAGATGATGAGCATTACCTTAACCTTTCATATGTAGGAAATACTAAATTCATCTTTGATGCTCAATTTGATGTAACCGCATCTAATGGTATCATGGGATACACAAAGATGAGAGATCTTAACTGGGGCGTAATGAATGGCAAGTATGTACTTGGCGCCACAGAACAATATGTAGTAGGAAATAGAGATATTATCATAGATGAATATACTGCCTCTTCAATTATTAGATCATTAAATGGCGAAGTAGTTGCAAATCTTCCATTAAACGTAAATTCTAGAGGTACATATCGTATAGGAAGTGTATATGATTCACATAAAGAAAACTGTGCTGTTAAGATTTATAGCATCAAGATTGAACAAAATGGAAAGATAATCGCAGAATTTGTTCCTGTTAAGAGAAAGTCGGATCAATCCATAGGATTGTTAGATAAGATGACGAACGCATTCTACGTCATTTACAACAACAAAGACAACTTCACAATGGGAAATGTTGTCGGACATCACTTCGATACAAATAACGTGGTTACAGAGGTCTCAGAAAGCCATGATGGAGATATTTCTCATGTATGCAGTATCTGTGGAACAGAAATTCACGAAACTAAAGAAGCTTATGCTTACAATGTAGACTTCATGTACGGCACAGGAGTGAAGGAAGTAAAGGTATATAAGGGTTACGACTTATCCACGTATGAAACAACTAATGTTGCATATACACGTAATAAAAATACAAATAACTTCTCACGTAGAGATGCACAAGTGTATTTTGAAGTAGTTCTAGATGATGGATATGAAATAGAGAAGATATATCCAGGAGATGCAGTTTGCACAAATTATGAAAATAATATTTATATTGTTTCAGAAGTAACAAGCGAAACAACCGTTAAGATATTAGCACATAAACATTATGAAGGATAAATAGATTATGAAAAAAGAGCTAGATGAAAGAACGAAGAATTCAATGATTAGAATAGTTGGCAGCATCATATTGTGCGTAGTACTTATGTGCGCACTATATTCAATGGGCCCTATAGTTATCACCGAGGAACCATGGACATCAAATGGCGGTTATTATTTAGGATCTGCTATGATTTTATTTGGTGTTTTTGAAATAGTATATTTCATTTATAGAAAACGCAATGAAAATGATAAGTTCGATTACGCATATGTTGCATATTCTATTGTTGATATACTTGCAGGTGTTTTAATAATAGCCTTTACAAATAACCCAGCATTATTTGCTATTGGCGGAGTGTTGTTGATGCTTACACCAATTACTAAGAGATGCATGAGTCTTGTAAAAGACCATAGAGCAAGAAACATCATTATGAGTGTTATTATGTTCTTGCTATATACAGTCTTGTTTATATTTGTTGCTATTTGCATAAATGTGCCTATGTATAGTTCATATCTTGTTGGTGCATTAATACCTGCATCAATAATTGCTGTCACAAGCTTGTTCTATATCTGCAGGTTAGCCCTTTCACATTTCAACTTTAGAGCATTGAGAAAGATTATTCGTAAAACATATGCTGGAGAAGTAATCTTTGGGTTACTCTTATTAATGGTTGCATTCTCTCTAGTTCTCATGATTGTCGAAGAAAATATCCACAATTTCTGGGATGCTATGTGGTATTGTTATATGTTAGTAACAACCATTGGTTTTGGAGATATCACAAGCGTAACAGTATTAGGAAGAATCATATCTGTAATTCTTGGTATTTACGGAATCGTAGTTGTTGCTATCTTAACATCCATTATTGTTAACTTCTATACAGAAACAAGAAATAAAGAAGAAGAAAAGGTTGAAACCATAACAATAGAGGATAATTCTTTGGAAGAAGAAGCAGTGGAAGAAAAAACCGAAGAACCAGTGCCAGAACCAGAAGAAACAAAGGAAGAATAGAATTTAATTAATGTTAATAACAAGGCCTTGATAAATCATCAAGGTCTTTTTAATTGTCAAAAAATATTTCGTGTGATATTATACTCTCTGGTTTAAACCCACGGAGTTCGGCCTCTAAATCCTTCGTGTAAAACAATAAAACCAAGGAGATCTTTTATGACAACTAAACCAAAACGTTCTTTTAAAGAATGGATTTTATTTGAGTACAAGTCCACAGTAACATTATTTAGAACTATACCATCAGTCGTTGTAGCAATTTTCGTTATGGCCGTTATAGCTATGAATATTCTTGCAAACAAGACAATTGTTCAAGAAGAGTATATAGCACTAGATGGTGGATTCTTGGTATCTTGGATATCTTTCTTATGTATGGATATCATAGTAAAACACTTTGGACCAAAGGCTGCAAATAAGATTTCTCTATTTGCAATTACAGTTAACTTATTGGTTTGCTTAATATTCTATATTGTTTCTATTATCCCAACACCAAATGAAGACTATACAGCATTTAACACTATCATTGGTGGAACATGGTTTATATTATTAAGCAGTACAATAGCATTCATAATATCTGCAATATTAAACAACTGCACAAACTATGCCTTAGGAAAAACATTTAAAAAGAACCCAGATGGCAAACTTGCTTTCTTTGTTAGAAGTTATGTATCCACATTCATCGGCCAGTTCATAGATAACCTTATATTTGCAGTGTTAACATTTATGTTATTTGCACCAATATTCTGGGATGGTTTCAGCTGGACATTTGTACAATGCGTAACATGTTCGTTAGTTGGCGCAGCACTTGAAACAGTATCCGAAGTCATCTTTGCTCCAATTGCATATCATATAAGTAAAAACTGGAAAAAACACGAAGTTGGCAAAGAATATTTTGAGTTCATTAATCCAAAAGAGGAGGAGGTATTAGCATGAAAATAATTATCACAGGAAGTAGTTCTGGAATAGGACTTGAAGTAGCAAAAAAGTTCTTAAAAGAAGGATTCATAGTATATGGTATAGATGCTAAAGCATCTAACATCCAAGATGAGAATTACCATCACTACGTTGCAGATGTCTCTAAAAAAGAGCAATTACCAACTCTAGACAATGTGGATATTATCTTTGCAAATGCAGGTAAACAAAACTCAAAAGATGATATAGACAACAACTTAAAAGGTACAATAAATACAATAGAGAAGTATGCCTTCCAATACAACATCAAATCAGTTCTTGCAAATGCATCCGCTTCCGCAAGTACAGGATTCGAATTTCCAGAATATGTTGCAAGTAAAGCTGGAGTTGTTGGATATATGAAAAATGTTGCAGTAAGACTTGCAAAATATAAAGCAACAGCAAATACCATTTCTCTAGGTGGAGTATTAACAGAATCTAACGAACCAGTTGTATCAGATAAGACAGCATGGAAGAAGATTATGAAGGCAACACCTTTAAAGAAGTGGATGACAGAAGAAGAAGTAGCAGATTGGGTATATTTCCTAACAGTTGTTAACAAGTCTGCAACAGGTCAAGATTTTGTCATAGACAACGGCGAAAAAGATCTAAACTGCACATTTGTGTGGCCGGATTTTGAATAAAAAACAATTAAAGATTTTAATCTTTACATATAAAAAAACTGTGTGATAGAATAGTATTACATTAATTTTAGACAGAGGTCTTAAAAATGAAAACAAAGACATTAATTCTTATCGTTCCTATTTTAGCACTAATGCTTACTGTATTAGCAGTAGCATTATCATTAACATTCGCTGTAGATACAGCATATGCATCAGATGGATCACAATCAGGATTTAATACAACAATTGCCGCATTAGAAATTGCGCAAATAGTTGGAATTGCCATTGGTTGTGCTATAGCAGCTGGATTAGTTGTAATTGGTATTGCATCCGGTGCAAAGAGTGCAAGCCAATCTAAGAAAGAGAAGGAAGCTCAAAGAAAAGCAGCTGAAGAAGAAGAGAGAAAGAAGCAAGAACAAGCTGCTGCAAAAAAAGCTGCACAAGAAAGAAAAGAGGCTCAAAAGAAGGCTGCAGAAGAGAAAAAGAAAGAGGAAGCTAGAAGAAAGGCTGAACAAAGAAAAGCTGAAGAAGAAGCTAGAAAAGCTGCAATCGAAGAAATGGCTGCTGTTGCAAATGAGCCTGAAGTTATAGAAGAGCCAAAAGAAGAAGAGAAGCCAGTAGAGGAAACGAAAGAAGAACCAGTTTACGAAGGAGAAGATGTAGTTCCTGAGGAAGAAAAAGCAGATGTCGATGAAATCATTAAAGAGGCAAGTCAAGTTAAGACTACAAATACAATAATAAATAAGAAGTTCGTTTATGAACATATTGAAAATGCAGAATATGCAAGCAAGGCTCAAGTAAATAAGAGACCAAACTACAATTCAGCAAACTTCCCAGTACCAGATACACACTATGCATGTGGTGATGAGGATAAATGTTTCATTTATGTTTATGAAACAAAGAACCCAACAGTATTACTCATCTATAACACACCAGAGTATGCTGCAGAATTAAAGAAAGAACATGAATATGTTTCTGAAAGTAAAGTTCCAAGAAGCAACGATACATGGTTCAAGTTAATCATTGATGACAGTTATACAGAAGATCAAGTTAGAAAGATTATCGACGACTGTTTCGAGTATGCATATAGAGTAACTCCAATTGAAGAAATTGAAGAACCAGAAGAAGATGTATTCGAAGCACCAACTGAAGAAGAAACTCCAGTTGAGGAACCAGTACAAGAAGAAGTAGTAGAGGAAGAACCAGTCGCTGAAGAAGAGCAAGAAGAAGAACAAGAGGAAGAAGTAACTCTCAAAGAGAGTTTAGCAAGTGCTGCTAAAGTTGTTTCAAGTTCTTCAGAGAAAATAGATAAGAAGTTTGTATATGAATATCTTGAACACAAATATGGTGAAGATGTTGAACCAAACAAGAGAGAAAACTATACATCAACAGGTTTACCACTTGCAGATACACACTATGCACTTGGTGCAAAGAAGAAGTGTTTTGTATATGTTTATGAAACAGAAGGAACAACTTTGCTTCTCATCAATAACACAAGTGCTTATGAAAAGGAATTAAAGAAGGAACACTCTCTAGTAACAAGAAGTGCCTTCCCAAAGAGCAAAGATAAGTGGTTCTCATTAATCATTGATGACAGCTATACAGCAGCACAAGTATGTAAAATCTTAGATGATTGTTATCTACTTGCTGGTGGAAAAGCAAGTGAAGAAGAAGTTGCCATGACTCTCAAAGAGAGTCTTGCTGCTGCAGCAAAGGTCCATGTTGAACAAATCAAGATAGACAAGAAATATGTAGCTGAATATCTTGAGAAGAAGTATGGAGACAAAGTTGAGATAAATACAAGAGAAAACAAGACTTCAACAGGATTACCACTCGCAGATACACACTATGCAGTAGATGGAAAGAAAAAGAAATGTTTCGTTTATGTATACGAAACAGATACATCTACATTGCTCTTAATCAATAGCACAAGTGCATATGAGAAAGAGCTTAAGAAAACACACAAATATGTTTCTAAGAGTGCTTTCCCAAAGAGCAAAGATGAATGGTTCTCAGTAGTTGTTGATGACTCATTCACAAATGCAGATATCGACAAGATTATGGATGACTGCTATGCATTAGCACTCAAATAATAGAGGATAATAATGGAAAAGGTTGCAAAGTTTGAAAAAGTATCCTTAGGACAATACGAAAAGGATTTCAAAGATAAAATAGGTGAAGGACAAGACATAAACGAAGTTTATGCAGATATCATTTTCCCAAAAAGAGCCACAGTTGGTTCTGCAGGATATGATTTCTTTGCACCTATTGAAATTACACTTGCACCAAACGAAACCATTACAGTTCCAACAGGTATTAGAGCTAAAATTAATGAGGGATATGTTCTTCTAATTTATCCAAGATCTGGATTAGGATTTAAGTATAGATTACAACTGGATAACACCGTTGGTGTTATAGATGCAGATTATTATGGTGCAAAAAACGAAGGCCATATTCTTGTTAAAATTACAAACGATTCAAAAGAGAATAAGACACTAACTATCCCTAAAGGAACAGGCTTTGCACAAGGTATTTTTATGCCATTTGGCATCACTGTAGACGACACTGTTTCAGACATAAGAGAGGGTGGAATGGGGTCTACAACCAGGTAAAACATAAAGTTTACATTATTCACAATAATAAACACTTATAATGAACGAAACACCACCGAAACACAACGGTGGTGTCGTTTTGGTTGCCAATTAGCAAGATAATTAGTATAATTATCAAGATTTGTTTCATAGAATATATAAAAAATAGGAGGAAACAATATGCTAGAACTTAGAGACATTAAAAAGGATTATGTTGTAGAAAAAACTACCACACAAGCCTTAAAAGGAATCTCTATCAAGTTTAGAGAAAAAGAATTTGTAGCTATTTTAGGACCTTCAGGTTGTGGAAAGACCACACTTTTAAATATAATTGGCGGCTTGGATAAATACACAAGTGGCGATCTATTAATCAACAACGTTTCAACAAAAGAATATAAGGATAGAGATTGGGACACATATAGAAACCATACAATCGGTTTTGTTTTTCAATCATATAACTTAATTCCTCACCAAAGAGTAGGTGCAAACGTTGAATTGGCTTTAACAATTTCTGGTATTCCAAAAGAAGAAAGAAAAGATAGAGTAAAACATGTCTTAGAACAGGTAGGACTATCAAGTCAAATTCGTAAACGTCCAAATACATTGTCTGGCGGACAAATGCAAAGAGTTGCTATTGCAAGAGCGTTGATTAATAATCCACAAATTATTCTTGCAGATGAACCAACAGGTGCATTGGATTCAGAGTCCAGCGTAAAAGTAATGGATATCTTAAAAGAAACAGCTAATGACACATTAGTTGTTATGGTTACACACAACCCAGATTTGGCTTATCAATATGCAACAAGAATCATCGAGATGAAAGATGGTGAAATTATCAGTGACTCAAATCCAGTCGGAGACGAGGAACAATTAAATCTTGTTGAGCAATTAGATGTAATAGATGGACTCGAGGCTCAAGGTATTAATACTGAAGGTATGGAAATCGAAGAAGCAGTAGCTATTGAACAACAAGTTGAGGCTGCTTCAGAAGAAAGATTACCAAGACAAAAGAAAGCCAAGATGAAGTGGAAGAGTGCGTTTAAGTTATCGCTAGATAACTTGTACTCAAAGAAAATGAGAACCATTTTAACAACTCTTGCTGGATCAATTGGTATTATTGGTATGACCTTGGTTCTTGCTTTATCAACAGGTGCTAAATCATATATTCTTCAAGTTGAAGAAAATGCACTTGCAGATTATCCAATGATTATTTCCGAAACCAGTGTTGATATGTCTAAGATGTTCGATATCTTGGCAAATAGTGGTAATAAACAAAGTCAGCATAATCCAAACGACCAGGAAGTATATGAAAGAGAGTTGCTTGGAAACTTATTTACATACTTTACTGAACTTGCAAACCAAAAAAATGATTTGAAGGATATCAAAAATTATTTAGATAAACATGTAAACCCAGCAGATGGTTTGATTAGGTATAATTATGGTGAAAGAATTAATATATTCTCAGACTATGACCAAGTCAAGGATAGCAACGGAAATGTTATAGAAACACTTGCTCATACTGGAAATTATTTCTTAGTAAACCCGTTCACAGATAATGTTAATGGAATGCTTGATTCAATGGGATTAAAAGACCAAATCTTAGGTATGATTGGAACTATTGGTTTGAATTTCGATTCTATGGTTCCATGGGACGAATTGATTGATAACCATGAACTGCTTGAAAGACAATATGATGTTGTTGCAGGTCGTTGGCCAGATGATGGCAGTGCAGATGGTTCTGAAGCAAAACCATTCGAAGTTATTATAGTGGTTAATGAAAACAACGAAATTGATGATATTGTAGCTTTAGCTACAGGTTTAAGAAGCCCAAAGAGACTCGGAGATGCTTTTAGTGGAGAAACAGTTGCATATCAAATAGAAGACTTATTAAAGATGACATACAAAGTAATGCCACAAAGCGCATTCTTTCACGAAGAAGGTGGGGTTTATTCTAGTTACTATGCAGATTCAAATTATTATACAAGTAAAAATGGCGCCGGAGAGTTTTTCTCAGATTATATAAACACAAACGGATTAAATCTTAATGTGGTTGGTGTTGTAAGACCAAAACCAGGCACAACAAACCCAGTTATTAAAAAGACAATGGGATATAGTAAGTATTTAACTAAAAAAATCCACGAATTAAATTCAAAGAACGTAAGCGCTGTCATTGATTATCAGTTACAAAATATTAACATTGATGATGAAACTGGAAAGGTTACAGGAAATGTTGGAAAGATTGATATAGGCGCTGAACACTATTCAAACGGAGAAAGTGTTAGCTATGATACATTCTATGAATTTGCACAAGAGTATTTAACAGATCTCGGGTGGGTAGATTCAGAAACCCCGAAGACAATTTATATTTACGCTTCATCTATTGATGGAAAAGCAAATATATTGAAAGTGTTTGATGATTATGAAAAATCTGGAGAAGATAAACATTTATCATACGAAGATACTATTAGTATCTTGATGAACGCAATCAAACAAATTATTAATGCTATTACTTATGTATTAGTTGGATTCTCCGCAATTTCATTAGTAGTTTCATCTATCATGATTGCAATTATTACATATACATCAGTTGTTGAAAGAACAAGAGAAATTGGTGTTCTTCGTGCAATAGGCGCAAGAAAGAGAGATATTGCAAGCATCTTTAATAGCGAAACACTTATTGAAGGATTCCTGTCTGGATTGCTGGGAATATTCCTAGCATGGATAATTACATTGCCAATTAATGTTGTGGTTTTACAACGATTCCAAATTGTAAATATTGCAAACTTACAATGGTGGCATGTTCTAGCTATGTTTGGCTTGTCTATTGGACTAAGCTTCTTAGCAGGATTAATACCTTCACAATTAGCAGCAAAGAAAGACCCGGTATATGCATTAAGGTCAGATCAGTAACAACAGTGAAGGGCAACAACAAAGTTGCCCTTTTAAATATAAGGGAGAGAATTATGGATAAAATTGAACAATTACAAAAGATAATAGATAGTTCAAATAAGATAGTCCTTTTCACTGGCGCCGGAATTAGTGTACCAAGCGGTATTCCAGATTTTAGAAGTGCCACAGGTTTATATAATACATCATCCGGAATAGGGTATAGAGCAGAGGAAATAATCTCCCACTCTTTCTTTATGAGAAATAAAGAAGATTTCTATAAATTCTATAAAGAAAAAATGCTTTTCCCAGAAGCAAAACCAAATGCAGCACATATATATTTTGCAAAACTTGAACAAGCAGGAAAGATGCTCGCAACGGTAACTCAAAATATAGATGGTCTTCATCAACTTGCAGGAGCTAAAAAGGTATACGAATTACATGGTTCAGTACATCGTAATTACTGTATGAAATGTAATGCATTTTATGATCTCAACTATGTTGTATCTCAAGATAGTGTACCAAAGTGCTCTAAGTGCGCAGGAACGCTTAAGCCAGACGTTGTGCTCTATGAGGAAGGATTAGATTCAGAGACATTATACGGTGCTCTAAATGCAATACAGAGCGCGGATACATTAATAATTATTGGTACATCTCTAGTTGTTAATCCTGCAGCAAGTTTAGTTAATTATTTCAGAGGCAAGAATTTAGTTCTAATTAATAAGAGCGAGACATTCGCAGATGATAGGGCAGACCTAGTTATTCATGAGGATTGTGCAAAGGTTTGTGAGAGCCTCAAAATACCTAATTAATTGACATAAAGCAATTAATTTATTAAGATATTGATAACATTTTTAAGGATGGAAAATAAAATGGCATTGAGTTGTAAAGAAATAGCTGAACGTTTAAAAGGATTGAGAGAAATGATGGAGATTTCTCCAGATGAAATGGCTAAGGTCACAAACATGACAGTAGACCAATATTTAGCATACGAAGCAGGATATAAAGATTTCTCTGTTACTATGCTTTATAACTGCGCTAATAGATTTGGCGTAGATGTCACAGAACTTATGACAGGTCAAGCACCAAAACTATCTAGCTATTCTTTAGTTCGTGCAGGTGAGGGTGAAAAAGTTGAAAGAAGACATAACTTCACATATGAACACTTAGCTATCAATTTCAAAGATAGAACAGCAGATCCATTCTTAGTACACGCACCATATATTAAAGGCTCTGAAGAGCAACCTATTTCATTAAGTGTACACAAGGGCCAAGAAATGGACTACATCCTTTCTGGTGAGCTTACATGCTCTATAGATGGACATATCGTTGTGGTTCACGAAGGAGATACACTTTATTATGATTCGGGTAAACCACATGGCATGATTGCAACAGGCGGTAAAGCTTGCGACTTCATTGCAATTGTTTTAAAAGAAGATAAATAAGGGAATGGAGGAGCTAGGCTCCTCCTTAATTTTTTATGGGAAGATATTCAATACAAAGTACTAAAACACCAAGTAGCAATATTATCATAGACGGCATATATAGATTCAGTATTATTTCGTCTAGAATTATTCGTGTGGAAAAAGATAAAACTACAACTTTTGAAGACTTGCCAACACAAATAGTTTTCCATAGAAATATTAACACTCCAGATTTCACATATAAGATTATTAAGGACAAAGTCCTTATAGTAACCAAAGATACAGACTTTCTCTATGACAAAAAGAAGGATAAGGCATATGTAATTAAAGATAAGTACATGATAGATTCCTCAAAAAGAATTGGTAACCTAAAAGGTACTTTAAGAACTCTAGACTTTACAGCTGGTTTAGTACATTTGCAAGATGGTATTTTTTCTAAACGAGGAGTCACACAAATAGATGATTCAGCATCATATGTCATAGATGAAGAAGGTAATGTAAAAGAGAGAAGTATTAAAGAAAAGGACATTTATGTCCTTAATTTCGGACAAGACTATTTTGGTGGTATAAAAGAGTTTTATTCTTTAACAGGTTATACACCACTTCTTCCAAAGTATGTTTTGGGTAACTGGTGGTCTAGATATTATGCATATACTCAAGATGAGTACATGGATGTTATCAACAAGTTTGAAGATAAGAAAGTTCCTCTAACTGTTGCAACTATAGATATGGATTGGCATATCGTTAAGGATGCACCAAAGGATTTAAAGACAACACCAAGAAGACAATTATTCACAGGTTGGACAGGTTATACCTGGAATGAAAAACTTTTCCCAGATTACAAGAAATTTTTAAAAGATCTCAAAGACAAGAATTTAGGTATTATTTTAAACCTTCATCCATGTGATGGCGTTAGATACTTTGAAAAGCAATATAACGACATGTGCAAAGCTTGTGGAGTAGATCCAGCAACAAAGGATAGAGTAGAGTTCAATCTTGAAGATGAGAAGTTTAGAAACGCTTACTTTGATATACTTCATCATCCATATGAGGATGATGGTGTTAACTTCTGGTGGATAGATTGGCAACAGGGAAAGAGTACTCCTTTAAGCAAATTAGATCCACTATGGCTCCTTAACCATTACCATACATTAGACATAGATAGAGAAGACAATAAGGGCCTAATTCTTTCTCGTTATTGTGGTCCAGGTTCACATAGATATCCACTAGGATTCTCTGGAGATAGTATAGTTGTTTGGAAGTCCCTCCAACTTCAACCTTACATGACAGCAACAGCTTCAAATATAGGTTACACATGGTGGTCTCATGATATAGGCGGACATCAATTCAATCATGGAAATCCAGATCTATATGTTAGATGGTTACAGTTTGGTGTATTCTCACCAATCAATAGATTGCACTCATCAAATACATCTCTAAGTAAGGAACCATGGAACTATCCAGAATGGGCAGAAAAGATAGCAGAAGACTATCTAAGATTACGTCATAAACTCATTCCATACCTCTATACAGCCAATGTTTTAACAGCAAAAGAGGGTATTCCTCTCATGACTCCAATGTACTGGAAGGAACAATCAGATGCTGCATACAAAGCAAAAAATCAATATTATTTTGGCAGTGAGTTAATAGTGGCTCCAGTCATAAATAAGGCGGTTAGAAACAAGAAAACTGGCACAATCTCATCCCCAGTTTCCTTCTATATTCCATCAAACAATTGGACAGATTTCTTCACCGGAAAGAAGTACAACGAGGGCTGGTATGTTGAGTATAAAAACATGGATAATGTTCCTGTTTTTGCAAAGGAAGGAGCTATCGTTCCAATGCTTGCAAACGAAGAAACAAACACAATAGTGTTTGATAACATTGAAGTTAAGGTCTTTGCAGGAGAGAATAAGTACACCCTTTACGATGAACAAGGGAAGATAGATTTTGAACTCAAAAAGGATGGAGATACATACATTTTGGATATTATAAAATCCAAAGATTGTGTGACCAAATCCATACTCGTACATTTTGTTGATTTGTCATCTGCCGAAGTTGCTCTAAATGGCAAGAAAATTGCGAAAGGCAAAAAAGTGAAAGTAAATTTTTAAATTTATTTGCTTGACAAAGTAATAATTACTTTTATATTATATCAAAACGTATCGTAGAAATAATTAGTCCGTGTGGAAGTTAGCCCCTCCCTTCGGATGTGGAGATAGATAGAAAAAATAAAAAATTAATTCGGAGGATTAGCAATGGCTATTACCAATAAAAGTTACATGGCAAAAGCTGGTGAAGTTGAAAGCAAGTGGTATCTAGTTGATGCAACAGACGTAGCATTAGGTAGATTAGCTTCTCAAGTCGCTATGATTTTGAAAGGCAAGAACAAGCCAACATATACACCAAACGTAGTTACAGGAGACCATGTTATTATAATCAATTGTGCAAAGGTCCTTTTAACAGGAAATAAGTTAGAACAAAAATATCACCGTTATCACACAGGTTATATTGGCGGTTTAAAGGAAATCCAATATAAGAAGATGATGGCTGAAAAACCTGAAAAGGCAGTTTATTTAGCAGTCAAGGGAATGCTCCCAAAGAACAAGATCGGTTCCGCAATGTTAAAGATGCTTCGTGTTTACCCAGGTGCAGATTATGCAAACGTAGCACAAAAACCAGAGACATTAGTTATCACGGGACACGTTTACGATGAAAAGTAAGGTGAGGTATAGAATATGGCAACAAAGAAAGTAGTCAGAAAGAAAGTTCAATTCTGTGGAACAGGCAGACGTAAAACTGCAGTAGCAAGAGTACGCATTATCCCAGGAGGAGAAGGCGCAATCACAATTAATGGAAAAGATCTAGATGTATACTTCACAAACGGTATTCAACAAATCATCGTAAATCAACCATTAGAATTATTAGGTGCAAAAGACAAGTTCGATATCATCGTTAACGTATATGGTGGTGGTATCACAGGACAAGCTGGTGCAATCCGTCATGGTATCGCAAGAGCATTATGCTTAGCAGATGAATCATATCGTGCACCATTAAAGAAAGCTGGTTACCTTACAAGAGACGCTCGTATGAAAGAACGTAAGAAGTACGGTCTCCATAAAGCTCGTAAAGCACCACAATTCAGCAAACGTTAATCGTTATATATTATTAGAAATAATATCCCTCGTGATAACGGGGGATTTATTTTTTTAAAAAATATGATACAATTGTTCTATATGAGCAAAGGAAAACAAATATTAAGAGACATTCTCATTCCAAACAAAAAAGTATTATTTATTATTTCAATCATTTTGTATTTAATGGTTGGAATTTTTTGTTGCGTGCATTTCTTGGCCAAAAGAGAAGTATCTATTGTTTTTGGAACAATTTGGGGGACTATATTGGGTTTAATAGGATTATATTTGCTCTATGGATATTTAAGGATTTTAATAACAAAGTTATTAGCAAAGAAAAAAGAAGAAAAATTAATTACTACATTTAGAAATGATAAAGAATTCAGATCTACATATACGAGAGCGGCCGGTATTCTTGCTACGGTATTTTTTGTTGGCTGGAATATTTATAAAGGAATTGCAGAGAACTCAATCTTTTTCTGGTTAGTTGCAGAGTATTTCTGGTTTGCATCTATTGTAAAGATTTATATGGCATATATTGCAGACAGAGAAGAAGGATTGAAAAAGAAAGGTTCATATATAATTGCTGATATGGGTTTGACATTTCTATCCGGTGTTGTAATAGCCATCGCATGCTTTATTGTATACTTCGATGGAATATTTACCAAAAGCTGGAGCACAGTGTTTATAAGTGGTTTATGGACAGCGTATAAGGTAATAGCCGCAATCCTTGCTTTAATAAAAGCGACAAAGAGTAAATCTTTATATGATTGGACATTTGCACATGTTAATTTCTCATGTGCGTTATTCTCTTCGTATACATTAATGATCTCCATGGTTATTCTTTGGGAAGGAATGAGTTCGTTTAGATATTATGGATATGCGGGGTTCGGAGTCGCAGGTATTATATTTGCTATAGCAATAGGCGGTATTGCTTATTTTTCTAGAAAAGTTCATTTAGAAAGACAACAACAAGATATTTCATTAGAACAATAATTTCCATAAAATCATATAATTTTGCCTAGTTATGGTATTGTAAATTACCATAAAGTTGGTATAATTTAAGAAAACAGGGAGAGAGTTATGAACGAAGACACCAAAAGATCATCCGTAATCATTAGAATTTTAAAAATCATTTCAAAGTATACAGATGCACAACATAGTATTACTCAAGTAGACATATGCAATATCTATAAAAATACATATGATGAAACAATAGATAGACGTACTGTTTCAAAGTGTATTGATATCCTTATAGAAGAAGGTTATGACATTTATAAGGGTAGAGGTATTTATTATGATTCAAGAGGATTTACAAATACCGAACTTAGATTCTTAATAGATGCTGTATTGTCTAACAAGGCAATAAATGATTCAAGTTCTGAGGAATTGCTTAATAAAATAAGCAAGGTTGGTGGTGACCACTTCGATTCCCATAGAAAACATATTATGTCTGTTGCAAGTTGGAATAAAACAACTTCAGTTCATGTATTAGATACAATAGATGAATTGGATACAGCAATAGAGAATAAAACCCCTCTTAAGATTGAATATAGTAAATATAAAATAGATAAACAAATGCATGTTAATATGATATTTACTATCTCACCATATCAAATGATAATCCACAACCAAAAATACTACATTATCTGTAAAACAGATAGATATGATGATATCTCCTTCCTTCGTATAGATAGAATCACAAAGATTTCTCATCCAAGAAATGCAAAATATACACCAATTGAATCTATTAAAGGATATGAGTATGGAATAGACTATCAAGTCTTAACATCTGCAAGACCATATATGTATTCAGATCAACCACAACATATTAAGGTAAAATGCAGCGCAAAGATGGTAGATGAGATTATAGATTGGTTCGGTATGGATGTGGCTTTCCAAAAGAAAGAAAACTCCAATGACTTTATAGCTATGATAAACTCATCTCCAAAAGCCTTTGTATATTGGGCAATACAATTTGGAAATCAAGTAGAGGTATTATCTCCTCAATCTGTTAGAGAAGAGATAAAAGAGAATTTAAAAACTACAGCTAAAAAATACGGATTGAAATTAGTATAGTGAAACGTTAGCTAGAGCCGCTATAGCGTCTCCAGAGCCAACTAAACCAGATCCTTCATTAGTTGTTGAAGTTATGCCAATAAATGTCTTATCTAAGCCTAAGTGCGCTGATAGGACATTTTTCATTTCATCTAAGTAAGGTGAAACCTTAGGAGCCTCTAAAATCATCGCAATTGAGACATTAATAAGTTTGTACCCTTTGTTCTTTACAATGCTCATAACCTCGTCTAAAAGCTTTATAGAGGATATTCCATCATACTTTGGATCGTTTGTAGGAAATAGATGTCCAATGTCCTTCTCGCCAATTGCAGAAAGTATAGCATCCATTAATGCATGAACAGGAATATCTCCATCTGAATGTGCAACTGCTTTCTTGTTAAATGGGATGGCAACACCACACAAATAAATGACGTTATCCCTCTGTTTAGAGACCTCTAAATTGTGTAAATCATAGCCAACGCCAACAAGGTTTTTCTTAACATCACTTCTGTATGTAATTTTGATGTTATTTGGATCCCCTTTGACAAAGTCAAATTTGGCATCTTTTTTATAGTATTGAACAAGTGAAAAATCATCAGAAAAAGGCTTCTTATTTTCATACCAAGTATCGTATGCATCAAAGAGTGTTTGAGTAGGGAATGCTTGTGGTGTTTGGGCACAAACAAAGTCTGCTCTTTGTTGGATTTTTAAATCTTTTGTATATAGTGAATCAGCAATGTCAATTACAGGTATTACACATGTATCATAACTTGCTTTTTCAATAACGGAAGCAATTAATTCAGCCGAAACATTTGGTCTTGCACCATCGTGAATAAGGACACATTCACAATTGTCTGTAATTAAATCTAAAGCATTGAAAACGGATTCGGATCTTGTCTCACCACCAGCAACAGTGAAGATTCTAGAGTGTAGTGGAAGGTCATATTTTAACATGATATTTTCCATGTCAATCATGTCATCTTCATTGAGTACAACAATGATTTTTTCAACATCATCTCTTTCTAGAAAAGGCTTAATTGACTCAGTTAGAACTACGGTTTTGCCATAATCTTCCAAGAGTTTGTTGCTCTCATATCTCTCACTTTTTCCTGCTGCTGCAATTATTACATTAATCATCTTCTTCCTCGTCCTTATAGTTAGTTGAGATTATCTCGAACATTTCACCTGCAGATTGTTTTGTTTGATGCTCGTTAACATTTAAAACCTTGAAAACAATTTCCTTGTCTCCAAAAATGATCTTAACTAAATCGTCAACTTTAACATCCTTTGCTGGCTTTGCAGGCCTACCATTTATTTCGATTCTACCAGAAGCACATGCCTCTTGTGCGACACTCCTTCTTTTGATTATTCTCGATACCTTTAAAAACTTGTCTATTCTCATATTTTCCGATTTTTTACCCATAAATTAGAAAAATTTTATATTTTTACAAATTTATAGTTGACAACCTTGACTTTACACATTAAAATTGTAAACTGCTATATCTCACGTTTTCTACTATATATATAAATATATACATGAAATTTCAAGTATTATTGTTAGTATAGCAAGAGCAACCAAAAAACTCAAATGCTTTGAAAATATTAAAAATTTCGGGCTGAAAACAACAAATTATTCAAGGAGCGAAAAATGTCTGAAGAAACAAAATTTGACATGGCTAAAAGAGTTCACGTTGAAAAGTACGGTAACACAGAGCGTTTCTCATTCTCAACAATTAAGAATGTTTTAGAAATTCCTAACCTTATCGCTGTTCAAAAGAATTCTTACAATGACTTCATCAAAAATGGTATCAATGATGTTCTCCATTACTATTCTCCAATAGTTTCTCAAAATGGAAAACTCGAATTATCTTTCCTCGACCATACTGTTGATGACGAACCAACACACACAATTCAATATTGTAAAGACAATGGCTTAAACTATGAAACAGCTGTTCACGTACTTTGCAGATTGAAGAATTTGGAAACAGGTGAAATCGCAGACCAAAACATCTTCTTAGGCAACTTCCCACTCATGACCGAAAGTGGTTCATTTGTAATCAACGGTGCAGAAAGAGTAGTTGTATCACAATTAATTAGAAGTCCTGGTGTATACTGCGACGTAGAGATTGATAAGAAGACCGGCGCAAAACGTTATCAAACACGTTTATCTCCAGAAAGAGGAGATTGGCTAGAATTCGAACAAGATCAATCTGGTGTATCTTGGGTTCACATTAATAAGAAGCGTAAAGTCTTAACAACAGTTCTCCTTCGTTCACTCGCAAGATTAGAAGACGAAGAAGCAATCCCAGCAAATGGATTTGTTAAGTATGGTATTAGATCCGGATTAGGATTTGGTACAAACGCTGAATTGATTGAGTTCTATGGCGATGATCCAATGATTATCGCAACTTGCCAAAAAGATGGTGAGAAAGGAACTTACGAAGGATTACAAGATTTATATGCTCGTATGAAAGATAATGATGGATTCACCGTTAAAGGTGGTAAAGACATCATTAATACCACTTTCTTTGAAGAGAGAAGATACGATCTTACAAGAGTTGGACGTTACAAAGTAAATAAGAAATTATCTATTGCATCTCGTATTGCAGGATACAAGTTATTCAAGAATATCGTAGACCAATATGGTGAAATCTTAGCAACTAAGGGACAAGTCTTAACAGAAGAAGAAGCTGAAGCAATCCAAAACAAGGGTGTTAACGTTGCATGGTTATCTTACGAAGATAAGAACGGCAAAGAAGTTGGCTTCAAAGTTATGGGTAACAATACTGTAGATTTAACAGCATTCGTACCATCATACGCAGATGGAAGTCCATTAAACCCAAGAGATATTGGTATTTTAGAAAAGGTTTACTATCCAGAATTAATGGAATTAATGGAAACACACAAGGATACAGCAGAATTAATCGAAGCTATCAAGTTAGATGTAAATATGCTTGTTAGAAAGTTCGCAACAGCTGATGATATTCTTGCAACAGTAAACTACAACTTCGGACTTTGTCATGGATTTGGCAATGTAGATGATATAGACCACTTATCTAATCGTAGAGTACGTGCAATTGGTGAGTTATTACAAAACCAATTCAGAATCGGTATGGCTAGATTAGAAAAGGGTGTAAAAGAAAAGATGCAATCCATCGCTGAAGGAACAGTATTAACACCAGACAAGTTAATCAACGTTCGTCCAGTAGAAGTTGTATTCAGATCATTCTTTGGTTCATCACAATTAAGCCAATTCATGGATCAACCAAACCCAATTGCTGAATTAACACATAAACGTAAATTATCTGCATTAGGTCCTGGTGGTTTAAACAGAGACAGAGCAACAGTTCAAGTCCGTGACGTTCACCACTCACACTATGGAAGAATGTGTCCAATTGAAACTCCAGAAGGACAAAACATTGGTCTTATTTCTTCATTAGCAACCTATGCAAGATTAAATGAGTATGGATATATTGAGTCTCCATACAGAAAGATTGACAAAGAAACAGGCGTTGTCACAACTGAAGTTGTTTACATGACAGCTGAAGAAGAAGACAAGTATGTAATCGCACAAGCTAACGAACCATTAGATGAAAACAGCCGTTTCGTTAACGAACGTGTTACATGTAGAGATAAGGAAAACATCCGTGAGTATCCAAGAGATAGAGTAGATTACATGGACGTTTCACCAAAACAACTTGTTTCTATTGCAACCGCACTTATTCCGTTCCTTGAAAATGATGATACAAACCGTGCTTTGATGGGATCTAACATGCAACGTCAAGCTGTTCCACTTCTCAAACCAGAAGCACCAATTATTGCAACAGGCGTTGAATACCGTATTGCACACGACTCAGGTGTAGTTGTTATTGCAAAGAAAGGCGGTATCGTTAAATACGTCGATGCAGACCAAATTATAATCGCAAACGATGACGGCGAAGAAGATACATACAAACTCTTCAAGTTCGTACGTAGTAACCAAGATACATGTATTAACCAACATCCAATTGTATCCAAAGGCCAAAGAGTTGAAGCAGATGAAGTTATCGCAGACGGTCCTGCAACAGATAACGGAGAACTTTCACTTGGTAGAAACATCCTTGTTGGATTCATGGAGTGGGAAGGTTACAACTACGAAGATGCTGTCTTAATTTCCGAAGATTTATTAAAGAATGACGCATTCACATCTATCCACATTAAGAGCGTAGATTGTGAATCACGTGATACAAAATTAGGACCAGAGCAAATTACAAGAGATATTCCACAACTTAAAGAAGAAGCTTTAAGAAACTTAGACGAGAACGGTATCATTCGTATCGGTGCAGAAGTTAAGCCAGGAGACATCCTCGTTGGTAAGATTTCTAACAAGGGCGAACAAGAACCATCTCCAAATGAGAAATTATTAAAGGCTATCTTAGGTGGAATGGCAAGAGATACAAGAGACACATCTTTAAGAGTAAAGAATGGTGAAGGCGGAACAGTTGTAGACGTACAAGTCTTCAAACGTAAAGACCATCCAGAATTACCACCAGGAGTCTTAGAGAAAGTCAAAGTCTTCATCGCACAAAAGAGAAAGATTGGCGTTGGAGATAAGATGGCTGGACGTCATGGTAACAAAGGTGTTGTATCTAGAGTATTACCAAGAGAAGATATGCCATTCTTAGAGGATGGAACTCCACTTCAAATCGTATTGAACCCATTAGGTGTTCCTTCACGTATGAATATTGGACAAGTTCTCGAAGTTCACCTTGGTTTAGTTGCAAAACACCTCGGCTGGAAGATCTGTACTCCAGTTTTCGACGGTGCAAAAGAGCAAGATATTAAACAACTCTTAAGAGATAACGGATATCTCTCACAAATGAAGAATGCAGATGGCACACCAAAACTCGATGAGAATGGTAACCCTGTAACAAAAGTAGATGGCAAGATCAGAGTATTCGATGGTCGTACAGGTGAAGAGTTTGATAATCCAGTAACAGTTGGTTACATGTATTACCTCAAGTTACATCACTTAGTAGACGATAAGATCCACGCAAGATCTAATGGTCCATATGCAATGGTTACAAAACAACCTCTCGGTGGTAAAGCTAACTTCGGTGGACAACGTTTCGGTGAAATGGAAGTTTGGGCATTAGAAGCTTATGGTGCTGCACATATGTTACAAGAAATTCTAACAGTTAAGTCAGACGACGTAGTTGGTAGACAAAAAGCATACGACAGCATTGCTAAGGGAACAAACACATCAGAACCAGGTATCCCAGAAGCATTCAAGGTCCTTGTAAAAGAGTTACAAGCTCTTGCATTAGACGTAAGAGTTATCACAGAGGATAACACTGAAATCTCACTTAAAGACTATTCTGAAGAAGAAATCGATTACGATCTCGCTCAACAAAAAGAAGAAGAGAAGAAAGAATTCGATATCACTGATGTTTTAGGTGGATTAACAGCATCCCTTGAAGGTGACATAAACGGTGGAGTTTATGAACCAGAACTCGATATCGCTGAAGACGACGATGTAGATGTATTCGGCACGGGAGCACACGCGAGCGATAACAATAAAGAAATAGACCTTTCAGGCTTAGATTCATTACTCGCAGACCTCAAAGATTCCGATGAAGAAGAGGATGAAGAGAAAGACAACTTAACAAGTCTTTACGAAACACTCGAACACGACATCGACGATGACAGAGATGATCAATAATAAGGGGAGGATTTAGAATATGTACGAATTAAGTAATTTTGAAGCAATTGAAATCAGCCTCGCATCACCAGAAAGAATTAGAGAATGGTCTTCAGGTGAAGTAAAAAGTGGAGAAACAATTAACTACAATTCATTAAAGCCAGATAAGGGCGGTCTATTCTGCGAAAGAATATTTGGACCTACAAAAGACTGGACATGTTATTGTGGTAGATATAAGAAGAACAAGTACAGAGGAATCATCTGTGAAAAGTGTGGTGTTGAAGTAACAAGATCCCAAGTTCGTCGTGAAAGAATGGGACACATTGAACTTGCAACTCCAGTTGCTCACATTTGGTACTCCAAAGGCTTTGATTCACCAATTGGATTATTATTAGACATTTCTCCAAAGGAATTAGAGTCTGTTCTTTATTACAATGCATACATTGTATTAGACCCAGGTCAATGCTCAGAACTTCATGAGAAAGATGTTATCTCAACAGAGAAGTACTATGAGTTCTGCCAAAAGTATGACTCAAGCACATTCAGAGTTGGAATGGGTGCAGAAGCAATCAAAGAATTATTACAAAAAATTGATCTAGATGCAGAAAGCGAAAGATTAAAAGATAAGATTGCTACAATTAAGAGCATTGAAAGACAAAGAGCTATTAAGAGATTCGAAGTTGTTGAAGCATTCAGAATTAGTGGAAACAAACCAGAATGGATGATTTTGGATGTACTTCCAGTATTCCCACCAGATTTAAGACCAATGGTTCAATTAGACGGTGGCAGATTTGCAACAACAGACCTTAACGATTTATATCGTAGAGTTATTAACAGAAATAACCGTCTTGTAAAATACAAGGGACAAACACCACCTCCTCCAGAACCAATCGTACGTAACGAAAAACGTATGATCCAAGAAATCGTTGATGCATTAATCGCAAATGGTCGTAGAGGAAAAGCTATCACAGGCGCAGGCGGACGTGAATTAAAGTCATTATCCAAGTACTTACAAGGTAAACAAGGTAGATTCCGTCAAAACTTATTAGGTAAACGTGTAGACTACTCTGGACGTTCAGTTATCGTTGTAGGACCAGAACTCAAGTTATATCAATGTGGTCTTCCAAAAGAGATGGCACTTGAATTATTCAAGCCATTCATTATTAGAAAACTCACAGAGAACGGAGACTGCTCCAACATCAAGGCTGCAAAGAGTTATGTAGAAGAAGCAGAAGGAAAAGTATGGGATTATCTCGAAGAGATCATTAAAGACCACCCAGTTTTACTTAACCGTGCTCCTACATTACACCGTTTATCTATTCAAGCATTCGAGCCAGTTCTCGTTGAAGGTAGAGCAATTAAACTCCATCCATTAGCTTGTGGCGCATTCAATGCTGACTTCGACGGAGACCAAATGGCAGTACACGTACCACTTTCAATCGAAGCACAAGCAGAAGCTCGTATCTTGATGCTCTGTACAAACAACATCTTAAAACTTTCAGATGGTAAGCCAATTGTTATGCCATCACAAGATATGATCATCGGTTCTTATTATTTAACAATAATAAAACCAGGTGCTAAGGGCGAAGGTAAGGTATTTGCATCAATAGAAGAAGCAAATCATGCTTATATCAATAAAGAAATCACACTCCAATCATTAGTATGGATTAGAGTTAAGGGTGAAGACAAAGATGGAAAGCCAATCGTAAGAATGTTACATACAACATTAGGACGTTGTATTTTCAACGAGTCATTACCACAAGACCTTTGCTTCGTAGATAGAAATATCCCAGGAAACGAATTAACCTTAGAGGTAGATGGACTACTCGGAATCAACGCAAGCGTTGAAAACAGACAATTACAAGCTATCTATGATACAGCAAAAGGTAAGAACGAAACAGCAAGCTTAGTCAAATCTATTAAGGCAATCTTAAGAGTAGATGTTTCAGATGAAGCAGTTTCAGAAATCATTAAGAAAGTAAACGAAGAATTCGCAAACGGAGACTTTGATTTATTCGCAGATGAAAATAAGAAACGTACAAATGCATTCAGAACAAGCATCCAAAAGGCTCTTGGTTGGAAGGCACTTGCAGTTGGTAAGTCACAATTATCTATGATAGTAGATAACTGCTTCAAGTATCATGAAGCAACAGCAACTGCAGCAGTATTAGATAAGATTAAAGCTGCTGGTTTCAAGTATTCAACAATCGGCGCTATCACAACATCAGTATTTGATATGCATATCCCATCTGCAAAGAAAGATATTCTTGCAAAAGCAGATGCAGACGTATTGAAGGTAGAAAAGAACTTCCAACGTGGTTTATTAACAGAGAACGAGCGTTATGCTAACGTAGTTAAGATCTGGGAAGAATCCACAAAGAAGGTATCAAAAGCTATCGAAACATCACTTGATGACTTCAACCCAATCAAGATGATGGCAGACTCAGGTGCTCGTGGTAGCATGAAACAGATTAACCAATTATCTGGTATGCGTGGATTGGTGGCAGACCCATCTGGTAAAACAATCGAATTGCCAGTTAAGTCCAACTATCGTGAAGGCTTATCAGTTTTGGATTACTTCAATTCATCACACGGTGGAAGAAAAGGTCTTGCAGATACCGCATTAAAGACATCAGACTCTGGTTACTTAACACGTCGTCTTGTTGATATTTCACACGGTGTTATTGTCAATGAACAAGACTGTGGAGACAGAAGAGGATTCGAAGTTACACCTATCTATAAAGAGAGAGGCGTATATGCAGAAAGTAACATCATCGAAACTCTCAAAGAGAGAATTGATGGTAGATATACAATTACAGATATCGTAAACCCATTCACAGGTGAAGTTATTGTTCCAGCAGACACAATGATTCTTCCAGATAAAGCTGCAGAAATAGACAAAGTCTTAACACAAAAGTGGATAGAAGGTGGCTCAAAGGCATCAGATATCCCAAGAGTAACAGTACGTTCAGTATTATCTTGTAGATCCAAGAATGGTGTATGTGCTAGATGTTATGGTAAGAACATGTCTTCAGGTAGAGCAGTTAAGATTGGTGAAGCTGTTGGTATTATTGCAGCTCAATCAATTGGTGAACCAGGAACTCAGTTAACAATGCGTACATTCCACACCGGTGGTGTTGCATCTGGTGACGATATTACACAAGGTCTTCCACGTGTAGAAGAATTGTTCGAAGCAAGACGTCCAAAGGGTCAAGCAATCATTGCTCAAAAGCCAGGCGTTGTCCATATTTCAGACACATCAAACGAAATCACAGTTATTAACGAGAAAGATTCAACATCATATCAATTACCATATGATGCAACAAGAATCGTTAAAGAGGGTGATGTAGTTGCAGCTGGTGACCCACTCACAAAGGGTTCAATTTATCCACATGACTTATTCATGGCATGTCAAGCTAAAGGCGTACAAGACTACATCGCAAAAGAAGTTCAAGCTTCATACCGTATTTCCGGTGTTGAGATTAACGATAAGCACATTGAAATCATCGTACGTCAAATGTTAAGAAAGGTTAGAATCGAAGACCAAGGCGATTCAGATTTAATCCCAGGTGCTATTGTAGATAACTACGTAGTAGATGAATTAAACGACAAGTTAATGGCCGAAGGTAAGAGACCTATCCAAGCAAGACGTATGCTTCTTGGTATTACCAAGGCAGCCCTTGCAACAGAATCATTCTTATCTGCAGCATCATTCCAAGAAACAACAACAGTTCTTGCAGATGCAGCTATAAGAAAGAAGATTGACCCATTAGTAGGTCTTAAAGAAAACGTAATTATTGGTAAATTAATTCCAGCAGGTACTGGTATGAAGTGCTATAAGAATGTTTCTACAGCACCAGCATCAGCAAAACCAACAATCAGCGAAGAATTAGTTGCACCAGTTAATTTCGATACACCATTAGAAGAAAGTGGTGAAGAAGATATCTTCTAATAACTAAGACTATGGAAAGAAGACTTTTTACATCTGAAAGCGTCACTGAAGGGCATCCAGACAAAGTCTGTGACCTAATTGCAGATTCTATCCTAGATGAGATTTTCGCCCAGGATAGCGAAGCAAGATGCGCTATAGAAGTTTGTTGTACAACAAACTATGTATTCATATTCGGCGAAGTTTCAACCTCCGCTAAATGTGACTATGAAAAAGTAGCAAGAAATGTAATAAAGAACATAGGCTATGACATCGAAGGAATTGGATTTGATTACAAGACTTGTATAATCAAGGTTGCAATTGATGAACAATCCGGAGATATCTCAAATGGTGTGAACAATGCATCCGATGCCTTACATCAAGACGAGGATGAACAATTGGGAGCAGGAGACCAAGGATTAATGTTCGGCTTTGCTTGCAAAGAGACAGATTCTTTGATGCCACTTCCAATTACATTGGCACACGACTTAACAAAGAGATTAACCTATGTTAGAAAACAAGGAATCATCCCATATCTTAGACCAGATGGAAAAGCACAAGTAACTGTAGAGTATGATGATGGAAAACCAGTTAGAGTAGATACAATAATTGTTTCCACACAGCATGCTCCAATAGATCTTGAAACTCTAAGAGCAGATATTGAAAAATATGTTATCAAAGAGGCTATTCCATCTAATTTATTAGATGATAAAACAGAAATCCATATCAACCCAGCAGGAAACTTCATTATTGGAGGTCCAGCGGGAGATAGTGGATTAACTGGAAGAAAGATTATCGTAGACACCTATGGTGGAAATTGTCCACATGGTGGCGGTGCTTTCTCTGGAAAGGATCCAACCAAAGTAGATAGAAGTGCATGCTATATGGCAAGATACGTATGTAAGAACTTAGTAGCAGCAGGAGCAGCTTCAAAAGTTCAATTGCAATTATCTTACGCAATAGGAATGTCTCACCCAATATCTGTTTTGGTAGATTCATTCGGAACAGGAATTGTTTCAGATGAAAAGTTAAATGAGATTGTTCGTGCTGTCTTTGATTTACGTCCTCGCGCAATTATAAAGAGCTTAGGATTAAACAGACCAGTTTACAAACAAACCAGTAACTATGGACACTTTGGTAAAGATACTTTACCATGGGAAAAGACAGACAAAGTAGAACAAATCAAGGCATTATTAGCTAATTATTGAAAATCATAGAGGATTAGAGGGCTTACTGGGAATACTAGAAGGCCCTCTATCTATATAGTAAGGGAAGGTATGATAAAAGACTCAAGTCCAGAAGTGTTTGAAGGTGAAATCATCGGTATAACATACCGTAATGAAGAAACCGGATATACAGTAATGAAGATAAGAACAACCGAGGGGTTGCGTATTACTTGTGTCGGAACAACCATCCCATTATCTGAAGGCCAACTAGTTAAGGTTACAGGTGTTGTTAAAACAAACAAGACGTATGGAGACCAAATCGTTGCAGATGATATATGTGTATTACCACCATCTAAACAAGAGGGAATTAAGAAGTTCTTAGGTAGCGGTTTAATTAAAGGACTAGGACCAGGAACAGCAGAGGCAATAGTTAACACATATGGAGACGATACTCTTAATGTTATGGAGTATCCTATTAAACTCGCAAAGATTAGAGGCATTTCTCTTCAAAAAGCAACAGAGTTTGCGAAGCAATTCCAAAACTTAAAGAGATTACAAGA
>Ga0256405_10003436_pt1 | contig 32645 bp, 32 predicted proteins | sample RumenRJG_02DNA_FD_189096 | JGI IMG/M metagenome (GOLD analysis project Ga0256405, IMG submission 189096) | Bovine rumen microbial communities from Lethbridge, Alberta, Canada - RJG_02 | ecosystem: Host-associated > Mammals > Digestive system > Stomach > Rumen | place: Canada: Alberta...
GGTAATAGCCGTCAAAGGCTCCAGTAGATTCGATGATATCTATATCCTGGGGGTTCTCCACTACGCACAGCAGTTTCTTGTTCCTTGTGGAGTCTGAGCAGATGCCGCATTCATGGGCATCGGTATAGCAGCCGCACACAGGACAGGGCTTTATAGTCTCCTTGAGCTTTTTTATGTTGTCAGACAGGTTGTCGGTAAAGAAAGAATCCTCCTTAAGAAGGTGATAGACAATCCTTGCGGCACTCTTGCGTCCTATGCCGGGAAGGGAGGAAAAGTTCTTTATAAGCACATCTATGATGGTCTCGGAAGTCTTCATCACATACCTGCGAATCCAGGAGGAAGCCCTCCCATACGGGAAGAGAACTCTTCGTTTATCTTCTGTTTCATCTTGTTGTAAGCATCGGTGCAGGCAGCCTTCACCAGCTGCTCTGTCATGGACGGGTCTGAAGCATCAATAGCATCAGGAGAAATCTTCACATCGGTAATCTCCATCCTGCCGTTCATATCCACCCGCACCATATCGCCGCCGCCATAACCGCTTACAGAAAGAGACTCCATCGATTTTTTCATCTCTTCCATCTTGGCCTGGATACCGGAGGCATTCTTCAATATATCCATGGGATTGAAATTCATCACATTATCCTCTTCAGACAATCTCGCCTTTAAAAACTTTTTTAACCAGCTCCACCGAAGCTGATACCTGGGACTCTCCTGCCCCCTGATCAGCAGCAGCCTTCTTATTAGGTTTGAGCACTTCCACCGCAAATGACCGGCCTGTCATCTTTACGATGGCAGATTCAATCTTCTTTGAAGCATCCTCAACTTTCACCGCCTGGAAAGAGTCGGAACAGGGGATTGTCACCTTTCCGTCCTGCAGGCTCCATTCTCCGGTGCGCTCCAAAGCTGATGAGAGGAATGGCTCGTTCGCTTTCTTCAGGTCAGCTATTATATTTTTTTTTATAACCGCCATGTCCAATTGGGTCTGGACCGGCTCCGGCTGGACAGGTTCAACGTCAGGCTGACCCGTGTCAGCCTGACTAAGATCAGCCCTTCCCTTTGCAGGCACAAAACCTTTTTTTAAAGCCTCAAGCCGCTGAACCAGTTCAGTACTGGAGACAAAGTTCTTCATAGAGGAGAGCCTGGTCACCAGAAGCTCAAGCTCAAACCTCTGGCTCAAGGAGTAGCGCAGGTCACGGTAAAGCTGGAGCACCAGCGCCAGCGCCTGCTCAATCTGATATGCGGAGAAAGCATCCAGAACCTTGGCTGAGAATGCAGAAGCAGAATACCCCAGGACCGATTCCTTATTCACATTGTTCTTTATCAGCAGGATATTCCGCAGGTATTCAGTAAGCTCGGTGACAAACTGCTCCACAGCCACGCCGCTGGCCAGGATATCATCCAGTATCTCCAGAGCCCGGGTGGAAGAGCTGTCGGCAAAGCACTCCGCCAGCTGGTTTATCTTGTCAAAGCCCACCAGCCCCATCTTCTCTTTTATCAGGGCAAGGGAAATCTCATTTCCAGAGAAAGCCGCAATCTTGTCAAACAGGGTGTAGGAATCCCGCAGAGAGCCGGTGGCCTCCTTGGCAATCCAGAAAAGCACATCGTCATCGGCCTTTATGCTGCTGTCATCGCAGATCTTCCGCAGTCTTTCCTTGATCACATCAGTATGGATAAGACGGAAGTTGAAGTGCTGGCACCGGGACCGGATGGTGGCTGGCACCTTGTAGACCTCGGTGGTGGCAAAGATGAACACTATGTATGGAGGCGGCTCCTCGATAGTCTTGAGCAGTGCGTTGAATGCACTGTTGGAGAGCATGTGCACCTCGTCGATGATATATACCTTGTACTTTGAGTTGGCAGGGGCAAAAAGGACCTCGTCCTTGATCTGCCGCACGTCGTTTACCGATGTGTTGGAGGCGCCGTCTATCTCTATGACATCCATGGAGTTGCCCTGGGCAATCTCCCTGCAGCTTGAGCACTGGCAGCATGGGTTCCCGTTAGGAGACGGATTCTGGCAGTTGATTGCCTTGGCCAGAATACGGGCGGCAGAAGTCTTGCCGACACCCCGGGGACCGGAGAACAGATACGCATGGGCAATCTTACCGGTCGCCACCGATTTCTTGAGGCTGGTGGCCACAAAATCCTGCCCTGCCAGCTGGTCGAAAATGGCGGGTCTCATTCTTGTAGCAGTAACTGTATATGACATCTATTATAGTTTAGTTTAAATACACTCATAAGTCAATTGACAAATCGCCTGCCGGGAAGGTACACTTTTTGTGATGTTATACCAAAAAATCAAAAGAAGAATATACGAGATTCTGGACAAAGCAAGACCCGGAGATATTGCAAGCCATATCTTTGATATCTCTATGATGACATTGATCATCACCAATATCCTGGCAATATTTATCGAGACCTTCGACATCTCCCCATATTTTAAGCGTCTTATGGACAATTTTGAGACTTTTTCAGTGATAGTCTTCACTGTGGAATATGTCCTGCGCCTCTGGGTGGCTCCATATCAATACCAGGACATCCAGCCATGGCGTGCGCGGATCAAATATTTCTTCACCTTCATGGCTATCGTCGATTTACTGGCAATACTGCCATACTATATGCCTTTCTGGCGCCTGGATGACCTGCGTATCCTAAGGGTCTTCTGGCTTATCAAGGCAAACCGGCACCTCATATCGCTGCAGCGGATCCACAAAGTAATAAGGGCCAAGCGGTCAGAGCTCCTTTCTTCCCTCTTTGTCCTTTTTATCATGATGCTGGTCTGCTCTGTGCTGATGTTCCGCTTTGAGAACGAAGCACAGCCTGGAATATTCCATACTGCCCTGGACGGCTTGTGGTACGCTATTTCTATTTATTCTTTTGCCTGGCTTGGGGACATCTGGCCAATCACAATACCCGGCAGAATCTTAGGCGGTTTTATGGCAATCCTGGGCATGGCAGTAGTTGCGGTTCCTACAGGTATCATCTCCTCCGGCCTGTTTGAGGATGCCCAGGAAGAGGCAAAAGAGGCAGAAGCAGAAGAGAGCTTAAAGCTGCTAAAACAGATGAGGAAGGACCTGGATTCGATAAAGAAGAAATTGGATGATGACAAGGATAAAAAATGAAAGACTACACTATCCCTACCCACAATATCTGCCCAAGATCTATCTCATTCTCCCTTGAGGATGGGAAAATTTACAACATCAAGTTTGCAGGGGGCTGCCCAGGCAATACTAAAGCTATAGCCAAGCTTCTGGAAGGAACCGATGCCCAGCGGGTTGTGGACCTTCTTAAAGGGAATGACTGCGGCGGGAAAGGGACATCATGCGCCGACCAGCTGGCATTGGGAGTAGAAAAAGCCCTTGCCGAGTAAACAAATACCAGACAAGGGCTCCAGAAATACAATAACTGATTAATTATCTCAGAGTTTGCCGCCCTCAACAACCAGAGCGTCGGCATCGCTGTTCTTTCCGTATACTGCTCTGAGGGTTGCCTCGTAGTCAGCATGGAAGAAGTTCTCTTTTCCCAGTGCCTCGATCTCTGCATTCAGCCAGTTCAGCAGGTCTGTGTTGCCTTTCTTCACAGCCGGATTGATGGTATCAAGGCTTCCAAGGGAATCAATTCCTACAGTGAATCCCGGATTTTCAATTGCCCAGGCCAGAACCTCTGTGTTGTCTGTGCTGAAAGCATCTCCACGGCCATCCAGCAGAGCCTTGTAGGTGTCTGCATAAAGGTCGAACTTAAGCAGCTTGACCTGAGGATAGTTCTGGGTGAAGAATGTCTCGGCTGTTGTTCCCTTGGCGATAATAAGGGTCTTTCCGTTCAGCTGCTCAGGCTTGGTGATAAGTGCTTTGTCAGGAGAAACTACTCCCAGGGCCACCTTCATATATGGCAGGGCAAAGTCTACCTTCTCGGCCCTTTCCGGTGTCTTGGTGAAGTTTGCCAGGACAATATCCACCTTGTTGGTCTCAAGAACCTCTACTCTTGCAGCCGGTTCTACAGGAACATACTTGACCTTTACACCCAGATCTTTTGCAATCCGCTCTGCGAAATAAACGTCATAGCCCTGATAAACTCCATTCTCGTCCACATATCCGAAAGGTTTTTTATCGCTGAATACAGCAATGCGCACAGTCTTGCTCTTCTTAATCTGCTCGACGGTGCGTCCGGACTTAGATGCCGCTGAAACATTGAATACTGCTGTAAGTGCAATAAATACAGCAAGCAGTTTTACCATTGTTGATTTTCTCATCTCCATCTCCTTATCAACCTACTTTTCTGGTAGGTTAGTGGTATTATAACCAATTCTTTATTTTCTGTAAACCCTGAAAGTGAAATTTTCCAAAAATTTTTTTCCACGCTCGCTCTTCGGATTGGAAAAGAACTGTCCCGGCTCGGTCTCTTCTATTATGGATCCCTCGTCCATAAATATGATCCGGTCGGCTATGGCCCGGGCAAAATCCATCTGATGGGTGACAATAAGCATAGTCATGCCGTCGTTGGCCAGGTTCATCATAACATCCAGAACTTCCCTTACCATCTCCGGATCCAGCGCTGCAGTAACCTCGTCAAAAAGCATCACTTCCGGGTTCATGCAAAGGGCCCGCACAATAGCCACCCTCTGTTTCTGACCACCGGAAAGCTGCCTGGGGTATGCCAGCTTCTTATCAGGAAGCCCTACTCTTGCAAGCCACTCCTCGGCCTCCCTGACCACCTCTTTCCTCTCCCTGTGCTGAGCCTTCATAGGCCCCAGAAGAATATTTTCCAGCACATTCATGTGGGGGAACAGGTCATAGCTCTGGAACACCATCCCTACCTTCTGCCGTATAAGATGCATATCTTTTGTCCGGTTTGATATGACTTCTCCGTCCAGGATTATCTTGCCGTCCTGAACTGTCTCAAGACCGTTTATACAGCGGAGCAGAGTGGATTTACCGCAGCCCGAGGGTCCCAGGATTACAACAACCTCACCTTTATTGACAGAAAAAGATACATCCTTGAGGACTTCATTCTTATCAAAACTTTTCTTAAGATGGCTGATCTCCAATAATGCCATGTTCCACTCCTTAAGGCTTTATGCCTCTTTCTGTCTCTTCTCTATTATAGAGGCCATAAGGGAAAATATCCAGCACACAAAAAAATACATAAAGAAAATCACTGCATATACTGCAATGGAGCAGGTAGGAACTGTAAGCCGGTTTCCCTCTATAATCTGCTGCCCTATCTTTACTACTTCTATCACTCCTACAAACACCACCAGCGATGTAGTCTTTATCATTCTGGTGACCAGATTCATGGAGAGAGGCACCAGCCGCCGCAATGTCTGAGGAAGAATAATATAACGGAATATCTGCTTGTCGTTAAGACCTATAGCCATACCGCTGTCGTACTGATGAGCAGGCACTGACTGCAGTGCGCCACGGACCAGATCCCCCATCTCGGCAGTGCCCCACATTGTGAATACCAGGACAGAGGCAGCCTCGCCGGAAAGAGAAATACCAAAGGTCCGGGTGAGCCCGTAATAGGCCATGAACAGCAGAACCAGCTGAGGCATTATACGCATGAACTCAAGGTATATCTTGCAAAGAGCCTTGATGCACCGGTTTTTCACAGTCATAAGCATGCCGAACAGTGTGCCGAAGAACAGAGAAAGAAGGACAGATATGGCTGCTATCTGGATAGTGACCAGAAGTCCCATCACCAGCCTTATAAAGTTCTTCCCCATGAAGAAGACGCTGAATGCCTTGGAGATGGCGTCAATTGCTTCCGAACTGAGCATAGCGCAACCTCCTTTCGGCATAGCCGCTTATGGCAGAGACAGGCAGAAGCAGAATGAAATATGATATGGCAAGAAGCCACAGAGCCTCATCTGTCTTGTAATAAAGACCTATCAAATCTTTGGCTACATACATCAGGTCTGCCACAGCCACAATACTGAATACAGATGTTTCCTTTATCAGGAACATCACATTGGCACAGAAACCTGGAACAGAGACTGACACCGCCTGAGGCAGCACCACATACCGCATGACCTGCAGCCCGGAAAGGCCGATGCACTGGCCGCTCTCTATCTGAACCTTGCTCACTGTCTCCAATGCACTGCGGAAAGTCTCCTCCATATAGCTGCCGCCCAGGAAGGTAAGGCCTATGATACAGCACTGGAATGAGCTGAGTTTTATACCCAGATTAGGCAGAGCAAAATAAAGAAAGAAAAGCTGGATCAGAAGCGGGGTGTTCCTGGAAAGCTCAATATATAATCCAGTTACAGGGCTCAGGACAGGGACTTTGTAATAGCGGATAAGGGCGCAGAAAAGCCCCACTGCAAAAGATAAAAGAATGCCTATCATGGCAATGCGCAGTGTAAGTCCTGCTGCCTCGGCATAGAGAGGAATGACCTGTTTTATGAATTCAAAGTCCACAGCCCTTAAAAAGTATTAGATTATAAGAAAGCTGTCAATATAATATAAAAAAGGGCAGCCGGTCAGCTGCCCTTTTATGATATGTCATTCGCTTATTTCATAAGACTCTTGAAGAGAGCAAGCACATCCTCTTTAGATGCATCCCGTGGGTTGCCCGGTGTACATGCATCCTTGATGGCACATTCTGCCAGGTAGTCCAGATCCTCTTCCTTCACAATCCCCTTGAGGCTCTGTGGAATGCCAACATCGATGGAAAGCTGGCGCACTGCGTCTACTGCAGCCTTGCGGTACTGCTCCGGAGTCATGGTTGAAATGCCCTTCACTCCCATTGCCCATGCGATGTTGCGGTACTTCTCGCCGGAAGCAGGAGCATTGTACTCCATTACTGTAGGCAGCAGGATTGCACATGCAACTCCGTGAGGTGTGTCATAGAATGCACTCAGGGTATGAGCCATGGAGTGGTCAATTCCAAGACCTACGTTGGAGAAGCCCATTCCAGCCACATACTGTCCCAGAGCCATCTCTTCCCTAGCCTTTGCATCGCCCTTTACAGAAGCCCGCAGGGAGCGTGCAATAATCTCGATAGCCTTAAGATGCATCATGTCTGTCATCTCCCAGGCACCTTTGGTGATATAGCCCTCGATAGCGTGTGTCAGGGCATCCATACCGGTGGAAGCGGCCAGCTTTGCAGGCATGGACATCATCATGTCAGGGTCTACACATGCGATTACCGGAATATCGTGGACATCCACACATACAAACTTGCGCTTTGCCTGGACATCTGTGATTACATAGTTGATTGTAACCTCGGCAGCTGTGCCAGATGTTGTAGGAACAGCGATGATAGGAAGACAAGGCTTCTTTGTAGGTGCCACACCCTCAAGGCTCCGCACGTCGGCGAACTCAGGGTTGGTCATGATAATACCTACAGCCTTGGCTGTATCCATGGAGGATCCTCCTCCGATTGCGATGATATAGTCAGCTCCGCATTTCTTGCAGAACTCCACACCGCTCTTTACGTTCTCAACAGGTGGGTTTGGTTTGATATCTGAATAAACTTCGTAAGCAAGACCTGCGCCGTCAAGGATATCTGTAACCTTCTTGGTGACGCCGAACTTAAGGAGGTCAGGGTCAGTGCAGACCAGTGCCTTTTTCCATCCGTGGGTCTTCACCTCGTTCACAATCTCTTTGATTGCCCCTTTTCCATGGTAAGAGGTCTGATTCAGTGTAATTCTGTTTGCCATAATTTCTCCTTATAAATATTTATTTATCAATTAAAATATATTATGACTTTTTTTATTTGGCAAGTTTTTTATTTTATTGACGGCTATCTGCAGAGAGGGTATATTTAAAGCAACAAATTAATAAAGGAGTTGTTTATATGAAAAAAACAGTTCTGATTCTTCTGGCCTTGAGCCTTGTAATGTTTATGACAAGCTGCGACGACGGCGGCAGCAGTGGCGGCAATTCCTTCAGTTTAGATAACAACTCTACTACAAAATTTGTTGTTACCGACTTGGTCGATCATACAAGTGTTACGGATTTAAAAGTTATCAAAGGGAAGGGGATTGAGTTTAAAGAGATGGGAACAGCTGCAAAAATCTACAAGACCATGACATTGAACTCCAATAAAAATTTCACCGCTTCATATGATGTTGTATTGGGAGGGATGCCCGAACAGAAATTCTCAGCTTCCGGAACATGGAGCCAGAGCGGTTCAACTCTAACCTTAAAATATTCGGGCGGTACAGAGACAGCCACACTTTCCTCCAACGGGAAAACCTTGACCGACACTGACTTAGAGCCAAATCTTCACACTTATTTAGTTTACACTAAGCAGTAATTTCTTGAAAAATAATTGTTTCAAGGCAGGACTTTGTTCCTGCCTTTTTTATTGCATTGCAAAGAGTTATAAAAAAGTTTCAAAAATTTTGCATTTTGTTCTTGCATATAGAAACAAAGTATGCTATTGTGTTTCTATCCATAAGAACAAGGAGGTTATAGAGTCTTATGAGCAAAAATGAAATCCCTTATAAAATCTATCTTTCAGAGAGTGAGTTGCCAAAGAGCTGGTATAATCTCCGGGCAGATATGAAGAACAAGCCGGCACCCCTGCTTCATCCAGGTACACATCAGCCCCTGAAGCTGGAGGAACTTACCCCAATTTTCTGCGAGGAGCTGGCGAAACAGGAGCTGGACGACACCACTCCATATATTGAGATTCCAGAGGAAATCCGGAACTTCTACAAGATGTACCGTCCTTCCCCGCTGGTACGGGCATACTGCCTTGAGAAGCAGCTGGGAACCCCTGCAAAGATCTACTATAAATTCGAGGGAAACAACACCTCGGGAAGCCATAAGCTGAACTCCGCCATCGCCCAGGCCTACTATGCAAAGAAGCAGGGTCTCAAGGGTGTGACCACCGAAACAGGAGCAGGTCAGTGGGGAACAGCTCTTTCCATGGCATGTTCATATTTCGGCCTGGACTGTCAGGTCTATATGGTAAAGGTTTCCTACGAGCAGAAGCCGTTCCGCCGGGAAGTTATGCGGACATACGGAGCAAAGGTCACCCCTTCTCCATCCGATACAACCAATGTAGGACGGGCAATCCTGAAGCAGTTCCCCGGTACAACAGGAAGCCTGGGATGCGCCATTTCCGAGGCCGTAGAGGCTGCAACAACTCAGGAAGGCTACCGCTATGTGCTTGGAAGCGTTCTTGCCCAGGTACTTCTGCACCAGTCAGTAATCGGACTTGAGACAATGACAGCACTGGATAAATATGGCGTTAAGCCTGATATGATCATCGGATGTGCCGGTGGCGGCTCCAACCTTGGAGGTCTCATCTCTCCATTCATGGGAAGAAAGCTCAGGGGCGAGGCAGACTATCAGATCATCGCTGTAGAGCCTGCATCATGCCCAAGCTTCACAAGAGGCGTATATGCATACGACTTCTGCGACACAGGCCATGTATGTCCACTTGCAAAGATGTACACACTGGGCTCCGAGTTCATCCCATCTGCAAATCATGCAGGCGGACTCCGGTACCACGGAATGAGCTCTGTTCTTTCCCAGCTGTATGATGACAAGCTTATGGAAGCAAGAGCTGTTGAGCAGACATCAGTATTCCAGGCTGCAGAGCAGTTTGCACGGATCGAGGGAATCCTTCCTGCACCGGAAAGTGCCCATGCTATCCGCGTAGCAATTGACGAGGCTCTCAAGTGCAAGAAGACTGGCGAGGATAAGACTATCGTATTCGGTCTTACAGGAACCGGTTACTTCGACCTGGTTGCATACCAGAAGTTCAACGACGGCCAGATGAGCGACTACATCCCTACCGATGCAGACCTGAAGAAAGGTTTCGATGGAATCCCACGGTTCCCTGGAAACATGGACTGAAAATACTCTCCTTAAAAAGATATGTTCCCTGTGTCAGCAATGGCACAGGGTTTTTTTGAAAAAAATCATGAAGGTGGGTGACATGAGAAAAAAGCATTTACTGTTTATAACATGGCTTCTGCTATTGCCTTGGCTGGTATTCCCGGCCCCTGCCGATTATGCGTCACGAGCCTCCAATTACGACGGCAAGATTTTCCACAACGAACACGAGTTCATACTGCTGAAAGATATCCCGAAAGATGCCCCAGTCTGGGCTCTTTCAGACAAAGAGGTCATACCGGAAAACCAGCTTCCCTTAAAGACCCCAGATTTCACCGGCGAAACCGCAGGAGGAGAGCTGTTCTTCACCTGGTTCGGGCACTCCAGCCTGCTCCTGCAGATGGACGGTAAAAACATCCTTTTTGATCCGGTTTTCAGCAAACGCTCCTCGCCTGTGCAATTTGCGGGTCCAAAGCGGTTCACCCCACCTCCCTGCTCTATATCCGACCTGCCGGAAATCGACATCCTTATCATATCCCATGACCACTATGACCATCTGGATAAAAATGCAATAAAAAAGATGGATTCCAAGGTCAAAAAATATGTGTGTCCTCTTGGAGTGGAAAAACGCCTTAAAAAGTTTGGGGTGACAGAGGATAAAATCACCAACATGGCCTGGTGGGAAGAAATACGGTTGGAAGGCATTGATATTGCCTGCACCCCTGCCCGACACTTTTCCGGCAGGTCCCTTTCCGACCGTTTCGAGACCCTGTGGGCCTCCTGGGTGCTGTCCGACGGTAAATACAGAATCTTTGAGAGCGGCGACAGCGGCTGGGACGACCACTTCCAGCGCATAGGGGCAAAGTACGGCAGCTTTGACCTGGCCTTCATAGAGGCGGGGCAGTACGACATCCGCTGGCCGGCGGTGCACATGAAGCCGGAAGAATCCTTCGATGCCGCCAAGGCCCTGGGTGCAGAGCATGTCGTCCCTATCCACTGGGGCACCTTCAGACTGGCACGGCACCCCTGGGACGACAGCGTCCAGCGGGTGGTCAAAGCTGCCAGTGGAAGCGGCATCAAGGTCATCACCCCATATATCGGAGAAACAGTACCATTCTCCAAAATCCAGGACCATCAGAACCGCTGGTACGAATCTCTCCGCTAAAAATCAGTTATTTATACTCTTTTTCTGCCGATATAATATTATAACGTTATGAAAAAAGAGCTGTTCTGGACCATCGTAACACTGATTCTCTCCATCCTCACCATGTATATCTGCTTTGAAAAGAGCAGTCTTTCGGTCCCGGCTTTTATAGAGGCAATACGGAATGCCAACATGCTGTGGCTTATTCCTGCTGTCGTCTGCATGCTCCTTTTCATCTGGTTCGAGGGAAAGTCGCTTATACTTATAACCCGTTCCCTGGGCTATCCTGTAAAGCATAGGAAAGGGTTCCTCTACGCCTCTGCCGATATCTACTTCTCCTCCATAACACCATCGGCCACCGGCGGGCAGCCTGCCAGCGCCTATTTCATGTATATCGACGGCCTTCCTGCCGAGGTGGTGACAGCAGCCCTCATCCTAAACCTGACTATGTATACCCTGGCTATCATAACCCTGGGCCTTCTTTCTGTAATCTTCTTCCCCGGCATATTCTTCCAGTTCCCCCTCTCCTGCAAGGTTATGATCCTGTTCGGCATTTTTTCCATGGTGCTCCTGACCCTCTGTTTCATTATCCTGCTTAAGAAAAAAGCGGTCCTGCTGAAGGCTGGAAGCGTCATCTTCTATCTGCTGCGCAAGCTCCATTTCAAACATCTGGCAGAAAAGCTGGAGACCCGGTTCACCAAGGGAATGGAAAAATACAACTTATGTGTCAAAGAGCTTTCCGGAGCAAAAGGTCTCTACCGCAAGACTTTCTTACTCAACCTTCTGCAGCGGGCAAGCCAGATCCTGGTTCCTGTCTTTGTATATTTTGCACTTCATGGCGACTATTCCAACGGTCTTATGATATTCATCATACAGTGCTATGTGGTGGTGGGATCCAACTTCATCCCTATACCAGGTGCTGTAGGAATCTCTGAATTCATCATGTTCTTCGGCTATTCCATGCTTATGACAGATGACATGGCTGTGGGACTGGCCGTGGCAAGCCGAGGAATTTCTTTCTATATCTGTAGCATAGTAACACTTTTTATAGTAATATTAGGATATATATTCATCCAGTTTATACAGCGCAGACGGAAAAGCGAGGTCAATCAATGATAGGATTTTATGACTATACTGTAATCCTTACATATCTTTCTATGTTATCGGGCACATGCGGAATCATCTTCTGCCTTAACAACATAGGCCACCCATATATCGGGATGCTTTTCCTGCTGTTCTGCGGACTTTGCGATGCCTTTGACGGCAAGGTGGCAAGGACCAAGAAAAACAGGACCAGCCGGATGAAGAAATTCGGAATCCAGATCGATTCCCTCTCTGACCTGGTTGCCTTCGGAGTTCTTCCGGCATGTATAGGCATTGCAATGATGAGGAGCAGCATCTACTACGAGACTCTGCCCAGCACCATTTTCTTCATGAAGATAACTGAACGGGCCATGGGTATCAAGATTGCCTTCACCGTGACTGCAATATTCTATACCCTTGCAGCCATGATACGTTTGGCATTCTTCAACGTTCTGGAGGAGGAGCGGGAGGAGACCGACGACAAAGGACCGAGATACTTCCACGGTCTTCCTGTGACAAGCGCCGCCCTGGTGTTCCCCACTGTGCTTCTGTGCCACATTGTGTTCAGCATGGACTTCACTTTCCTCTACTGGGCTCTCATGGCTATAATGGGCATCCTGTTCATATCGGATATCAGAGTTAAAAAACCGACTACAAAAGATGTTCTTATGATGATAGCCTTCGGTGCGGCAGAGGCTATTGTCCTGGGTCTTATATTCATCTTCCTGAAAAACCGCTGATTATTCTTTCCGGAGTGCTATGGACGGGCTCACTTTCTTATATAAAACTGCTGCAGGAAGATGTGTCCTCAAGCTTCTTGCTTCCAGGACTGTCTCTAAAATATGCGGCGCATTCATGGATTCCCCTCTGTCGTCATTCCTTATAAAAGGTTTTGTAAAAAAGAACAACATAAATTGCGACGACTATGAGCTTGACGGAATAAAAACCTTCAACCAGTTCTTCAGACGACGGATTAAAGATGGAAAGCGCCCTTTCGATATGAATCCGGATCATCTGTGCGCCCCATGTGATGGACTTCTCTCAGTCTACCCTATAAATGATGAAGGAACTGTAATACCTATAAAACAGTCGGTCTACACAATTGCCTCCCTGCTGAAGGACAAAGAGCTGGCCGCAGAATATTCCGGAGGATGGTGCCTGGTATTCCGGCTCTGCGTGGACAATTACCACAGGTATGCCTACCCTGTCTCGGGACCAAAAGGGCCTAATATCTTTATCCCGGGAATACTGCATACTGTACGCCCGACAGCATTGGAAACATTCCCTGTCTTTGCCCAGAACTGCCGGGAATACACTCTCATTGAATCAAAGGAATTCGGCAAAGTGGTACAGATGGAGGTGGGGGCCATGCTGGTGGGCCGTATCGTGAATCTGGAGCAGGAGGGAAAAGCAGAGCGGGGCATTGAGAAAGGCTACTTTGAATATGGCGGCTCAACTGTCATACTTCTTGTAGAGAAAGATAAGCTTCAGGTAAATAAGAATTATTTCGAGACACCTGTCAAAATGGGTCAGTGCATAGGAACCCTGCTGAAATAAAAACAGCCAAGCAGACTGCATCACATTGGCTACCGCTTACCGCTGCTACCTTCCGGTCCTGACGGGGTTGGGCGGAGCTCAATTGCACAGTGCCTGGCTGAAAAGCGGAGAGAGGGGGATTCGAACCCCCGGTACCTTTCGATACGCAACCTTTCCAAGATTGTACCTTAAACCGCTCGGACATCTCTCCAAAGGCTCGTACAGTTTACCCACAAAAAATGTAAATTGTCAAGCATATAAGAATATGGTAATATATAAGAATGAGGCATGTACTGGCAAAATGCATCATTATTCTTTCCATGCTGATCACAGCTGCCCTGCTTCCTGCAGAAGAAAAAGAGCTTACTGTCCCCAAGGGAGGGAACCTCTCTTCCCTGCTGAGAGACGAGGAAATCCCGGGACAGCAGATTGCCGAGGCCACAAAAGCCCTCTCCGCCCACTATAACCTTAAACATATTTATCCCAACCAGAAAATACTTATAAAAGTGGAGAATGAGCCTGAGAAACGGCTTATGGAGATGCGCCTCTCCTCGGACTATGACGAGGATGTAGTTGTAAAGTACAACGGCTATGCCTATGAATCTTATCCCGAGAAACTCTCTCTCCGGATGGTGCCAGTTGCGGCAGAGGGATCTATAGAGAGCAGTTTTTATAACGATATGTCTGCTGCAGGAGTAGCAGGGTCAAAAATAATGGAGCTGTTCCGCATCTTCTCCTTTGATGTGGATTTCCAGCGCGATATCCGTAAAGGGGACAGGTTCAAGGTTCTTTACTACGACTTTGTGAAAGATGACGGCACTGTGGCAAAGCACGGTCCTGTTGCATATGCAGCCCTCAAGACCAACTTCTCGGATCTTAACCTGTATGGGTTTGTCACAGACAGCAATGAATATGACTATTACAACTCAGAGGGAAAGAGTGTGCGCAAGACACTGCTCAAGACCCCGGTGGCCAATGCCAGGATCTCCTCCACCTACGGAAAGCGGACAAACCCTGTGTATGGCTATGAATCCTTCCACAAGGGGCTGGATTTCGCAGCACCCCTCAATACACCTATCTTGGCATCGGGAAGCGGCACTGTGGAGCTGGCAGGCTGGTTCGACATCTATGGAAACTGCATAATACTGCGGCACAGCAACGGGTATAAGACCCTGTATGGACATATGAATGCCTATGGCAAAGGAATCAAGAAGGGAGTGCGGGTGAAGCAGGGACAGATAATAGGATATATCGGCACCACCGGCATGTCCACAGGACCTCACCTGCACTATGAGGTGATATTCAACGATGTGAAGATAAACCCTGCATCTGTGAAGTCCCCTCCGGAGAGGAACCTGACCAAGAATGAACTGGAACGGTTCAACAAAAGGAAAGCCCAGATCGATGAGCTTTTCGAGAACTTGAAGAAAAAGGATTAAACAGGTATAGTGTCAGTATGAATCCTCTTGTTAAAATGACACTTGGCAGTATCCTGATTTTTATAGCTATGCTTGGCTTTCTCATGGAATTCAAGGCTTTCCCTCACAACCCTAAGAATCCTGAGTGGTGGGACGCATTCCATGCAAAGCATATAAGGCATATCAGGCTGTTGGGAAGAATGTGCCTTCTTTTAGGCCTTACTTTCCTGCTCTATGCTTACCATAAGGTCTGATCAGGGACTTATCTTCTCAAGCTTAGTATAGTTGGTCAGGAACCTGGCATACTGGCCTGACTCAAACCGCACCACAACCACAGGCTCTCCTGCCTCAATCCAGCTTTTCACCACAACACCCACACCGTAATCATCCCTGTAGATATAGTCCCCTATCCGGTACCCGGTACCTGCTTTCCCTTTTGCAGAGCTGCCCCCTATTATATCCAGCAGCTGGGGCGGAATCTCGTCCAGAAAGCGTGATGGGCTGCAGAACTGGGATTTGCCCCATATCATCCGCTGCCGGCAGGAGGTCATATAGAGCTGGTCCCTGGCCCTGGTTATACTTACATAGAAAATGCGCCTCTCCTCCTCTATCTCGTCCTGGTCATCGCTGCCCCGGCCGGGGAAAAGCTCATCCTCAAGGCCTGTTATGATCACCCGGTCAAACTCAAGACCCTTGGTGTTGTGCATTGTTATAAGGGTGACTCGGGCATTCTCGTCGGTCTGGGCAGCACCGGAATCAAGCTCTATATTCTCAAGGAACTGGGTTATCCCCTCTGCCCCGGCCGGGAATTCCGAGGCGGCATTCACAAGCTCGTTAAGGTTATCCACCTTGAAAGTGCCTTCTTCCCTGTCCTCGTCCCTGTAGTATTCCTTAAGGCCAGAACCTTCAAGTATCTCATAGATAAGGCTGGAAAGGTTCTCGTCCGGCTGGGCAAGGAGAGCTGTCAGCCTGTCATAGACCTCAAGGAACTCCTCAAGACCTGCCTTGCTCTTTCCCTTGGTGCCTGCCACATAAGTTCTCAGCCTAGAAGCTATATCCTCTCCCTCAGCAGCTAATATTTTATCCACAGTAGCCTTGCCGATGCCCCGGGCCGGCTTGTTTATTATGCGCTGGAAGGAGACCTGATCCTTAGGGTTCACCAGGAAAGCCATCCAGGCCAGTGTATCCTTTATCTCCTCCCGCTCGTAGAACCTTAAGGAACCTACAATGCGGTACGGTATGTTAAGCCTCGTGAACACAGACTCGAAAAGCCGGGACTGGGCATTGGTGCGGTACAGGATTGCGGTCTCCACAGTGTCCTTTGCCACCAGGGCGGCGCAGTATTCGGCCTCCTCCTGAGCTGTGCTGAAGTATGCCAGCACCGGCTTCAGGCCCCCTTTGCGGGCAGTCCACAGTGTCTTGCCCAGCCGCCCTTTGTTCTTGTCCACCACGGCGCTGGCAAGATTGAGTATAGGGGCGGTGGAGCGGTAGTTCTGCTCCAGCTTTATCACTTTTGTGCCGTGGAAGTATTCAGGGAACCCTATTATGTTCTGCACCTCGGCCCCTCGGAACTTGTATATGGACTGGTCGTCATCCCCTACCACAGTAAGGCTTCTGCCGTCACCTGCCAGCAGCTTGAGAAGCTCAAACTGGGCAATGTTGGAGTCCTGGTACTCATCCACCAGGATAACCTGGAACTTTCTGGAAAGGCGTTCTCGGATCTCCCTGTTGTTCTTGAGCAGCTCCACCGCCTTAAGTATAAGGTCGCCGAAATCCACATTGCCTATGGAATCCAGTTTTTCCTGATAAGCCTTGTATATTGCCGGGAAATCGGGATCAAAAGTCACCTGGGTCAGGTCATCATCGGGAGTAAGGCCAAAGTCCTTGGCCCTGCTTATCATATTCGCATATAATTTTATATCCCGCTTGGAGCCAGATTTTTCCAGACTTTTCAAAAGTGACACCATATCGGAATCATCGTAGATTGAGAAGTTGGGGGAAAGACCTGCATACCCGCTGTTGCGCCGCAGGATCCAGGCCCCGAAGGAGTGGAAGGTGCGGATCATAGGAAGCTCGTAGGATTTCATATCCCCGGTATAGCCCAGGAATTTGGCAACACGGTCCCGCATCTCCCCGGCAGCCTTGTTTGTGAAAGTCACGGCCAGTATTGATGATGGCAGTGCACCGCAGTGCTCCACCAGGTACGCTATCTTGGAGGTTATGACCCTGGTTTTCCCAGAACCGGCACCGGCAAGGATCAGAAGGGGCTGCCCCTGGTTCACCACCGCCTCATACTGTTTTGGATTCAGCTTCTCAAGATAATCTGACATCTACTGCTTCCAGATCTATGTTGTTCCTCTTTATCACTTTTGCACGGACTACATCGCCGGGTCTTACACCGCCGTCTGCAGCAAGGCCGCTGTGCAGTATGACTGCACCGTCCACCTCGGGAGCATTCATGTATCCGCGGCCCAGAGCTATCTCTTCCTCGGCTATTATCTCCTCCACCAGCACCTCTATCTCCTTGCCCACATAGCTTTCAAGGCGCTTTTCGGTAATCCTGTTCTGCAGCTCCTGGGCCTGCTCTTTCCGCAGCCCTGCCTCGGCTATAGGCACTTTCCCCTTAAGGCTGAAAGCTTTGGTCCCCTCTTCCCTGGAATAGGTGAAGAAGCCGCACCAGTCAAGCTCTGCCTTCTTAAGGAACTCCATAAGACACTGGAAATCCTCATCCTTCTCACCAGGGAACCCCAGCATCATTGTCGAGCGGATCACGCTGTCAGGAAGTGCCTCCCTGACAGAGGATACAAGCTTGAGATATTTATCCTTGTTTCCCTTCCGCCCCATAGCTTTAAGTATAGGCTCGGAGGCATGCTGGAAAGGAATGTCGAAGTAAGGAATCAGCCGGCTCTCTTTCTTGAAAATCGGAAGAATCCCGGGATTGAACTTGTCCGGATGCATATAGAGAAGACGGATCCTGAAGTCACCTTTAAGACGGCAAATCCTCTTGAGCAGATATATTAAATCCTGTCCTATGTCGGTACCCCAGGATGCCAGATCCTGACTCACCAGGTTTATCTCGAAAAAGCCTTTTTCAACAAAGCTCCTGATCTCTTCCATGATGATATCCGCAGGGATACTGCGCAGCTGACCCCGGATAAGGGGAATAGCACAGTAGGTGCAGTTGTTGTTGCATCCTTCCGCAATCTTTATATAGGTGCTCCTTGGGAATGTGAAGAGTGTCCTGCGCTCAACAAAGCAGTCCGGCGACGGCTTTGCAGGGCTTATCAGCCTGGTCTTTCCTCTGACTATCTTCTCCACCGCGTCAGGTATTGAATACAAATCCCTGTTGCCCACAAAACCGTCTGCCTCGGTCATCTCGTCGGACAGCTCCTTTCCATACCGCTGGGCAAGGCATCCTGCCGCAATCACAATCTTATCCGGATAGCTGCTCCTGCAGTTGAGGATAGTGTTTATGGATTCCTCTTTTGCATCATTTATAAAACCGCAGGTGTTGATGATCACAACCTCTGCATCCTCCAGGGGGGTATACTTCCATCCTTTCTGCTCCATGAGTGCAAGGACAGTCTCCCCATCCACCTGGTTCTTGGAACAGCCCAGGTTAACGATATAAAAAGTTTTTTCCAAGGTTCACCTCAGTGCATTGAAACAATTGAAAGATTGAAGGATCTGTCTTGAGTCTCTTCCCAGCCTATCTTCTCGGATGTCACATCGCCCTTGCTGCCCAGTGCAATTTCTGCATCGCCAATAAGAATCTTGGCATGACCTGCGTTGGAAAGCCATACCCTTACCTCCTCTGCCACATCAAGATGCACCTGGTCGCCAGACTTATAATAATTCTCCACACTGTTGTTACCGTCTGCCTGATACCGGAACATGCATGGCCCGCTGAAGCTGACCTCCATGGCAAAGTTCCGTTTTACAGGAGAGGCAAGGATTGTCACCCTTCCTTTGTCATGCATTATGACAGACTCCGGCTTGGGAGCAATGGAAACAGCAGGAAGCGGAGGCGGCACGGGAGCCTCGATAGCCCGGTCTATCCTGATTATGGCAGTTCTGGCTCCGGTATTCACATCCTTAAGGGAAACCTTGACATCATTCCTGGAATCTCCGTCCAGATCCAGAAGCTTCTCCTGGGAAGGGGCCAGAGTCACATTGCCCCCCTTAGTTCCAAGCACCACAGATTCCCCCACCGATCTGCATACAATCTCGGAAGAGTTATCCCCCATCTGCACCTGCACAATATCGTTCTCGGAGAATGAGCGCTCAAACAGCACCTCGTTCATTACATACACATTTGCCTTCTGCTCCTCCTGGGCCACCGGCTCAGGAGCTGGTTCCTGTCCATTCCTGCCGGCAAAGATAAACAGGACTGCCGCTGTAATTATCAGAAGAATGACAATAATCAGCATCAGGGGAGTTCTGTTTTTCTTCTCAGTCCTTATGACAGCCGCTTTATGTTTAGGAGCAGGAGCAGATTTCTCATTCTGGGGTATACCACGGAACATTGCGGTAAGATGGCCGCTGTCAAGCTTATAGTAACGTGCAAGGGTGCCGATGAATCCAGCGCAGTAGGCCTCTCCGGGCAGATCCTGGAACCTGTTCTCCTCGATAGCCTGGATATAACTTGGCAGAATATGGGTGTCAGATGAGACCTGATCCGGAGAAAGCTTTTTCTCCTCTCTGGCAGCTTTAAGAATTGCCCCTACAGAATCCATAGATCACTCCGCTTCGAAAAGGAAGTTCTCAAACACATTGGCACTGGCCGGGGAATCATATTCGAATCTGGTATCGGGAATACCTTCGTTGGTCTTTATATCGGTGAAGTCAAACTGCATCTCGGTATAATCGGCAGTCACACAGACCATGCGCCGGATAAGGTTGTCCTCCCCCACGGACATGATAAGCTGGCGGAAACCCTCATCTGCAGTCCTCCATACAAACTTGAGCTTTTTGACCATCTCTGTGCTCCCCTCATCAAGAGGCACAAAATCGGGGCTCTCAAGATATGACACAATATAGTTCCGCTTAAGGATCCTGAGTCCTTCCCTGCTTGCCATGCCGGCACCTGAGACACCGCCTTTCTTCTTAAGCTTCTGCTGCATGATGACACGGTATTTAGGGATATAGATGACCAGCTTCTCCTTATCCACCACCAGCACCTGCTCCTTGGGGTTGTCAAAATTGATCCGGAGGAGCGACGGGGTTTTGTAATATATGATTCCGGACATCTTCTCCTTGCCCTTGGTTATAGTAACCTTTGCCTCGTAATCTTCGATTGAGCCATACTGGGCAGAGACAAAATTAAGGTATTCGTTTGCTGTTACAATCCTCTCCTGAGCAGCAGAGAACAGAACCGGAAATATAATAAGACAGATAATTATATAAAACTTTTTCACATATATTAGTTTATTCATAGAATATGGTTTGTCAAGGTTAGAGCCGAAAGTTCCTGCTCCGAAAGCTCCCTGTAGCTGCCCCTCTCAAGGGCAGGATCCAAAGCCAGTTTGTTCATCCTGATCCGCTTGAGATATACGACTCTGTTACCCAGGGCGGCAAATATCCGTTTGACCTCATGATACAGCCCTTCATAAATAGTGAGACAGCATGTGCTGCCGTTTTCCCATTCAAGCTCTCCACCCCGGCATACAGCCCCGGGCTCGTGATCCTCCGGCGGTATCTCAACCCCGGCCGCAACTGCTTCGGCATACTGCTTCTGAACAGCCTCTGATACCTCTGTTTCCAGCCGCACAAAATAGGTCTTCGGGACATGGTGCTTGGGAGATGTGAGTCTATGGTTCAGCTCTCCGTCGGTGGTAAGAATAAGAAGTCCTTCGGTATCCAGATCCAGGCGGCCTACTATGCTCAGCTCTCCACCAAGCCGTCTGCCCCTGTCTGTTTCGGAAAGCAGGTCAAACACTGTTGAGTGGGCACCCCCCTTGGCCGAACAGACACACCCTGCAGGCTTGTTCATCATGTAATAAACATGGACAGCAACATCCAGAATCTGCCCGTCAACAGCAACTTTGTCACAGGAAAGCTTCACATGCATATCTGCCCGCTCTGCCCGCACCCCGTTCACAGTCACTGCACCGGAACGCACCAGGGCCTTGACGTCGCTGCGGGTGCCATATCCGCTGTTTGCCAGAAGCCGGTCAAGCCTTACCTGATCCTTTGTCTTTTCCATGCTTTTACTATATCACATCCCTTTGGCAGTTGACAGTTTATTTTTTTAAACTTACAATTTTTGAATGGCCTTGTCAGAAGAAAAACCTATTATAGTCCAGAGCGACGGTACAATACTGCTGGATGTCCACTCAAGCAATTTCGAGGCAGCCAGGGATGATATCTCTGTCTTTGCGGAACTGGAGAAGTCTCCGGAGCATATACACACCTATTCTATCTCTCCCATCTCCCTATGGAACGCCGCATCGGCCGGAATTCCTACAGATCAGGTGATTAAAAGGCTCAAGAAATGGTCCAGGTTCGCCATACCTGAGAATGTCCTGTTCCAGATCGAGGACAGCGGTTCCCTGTTCGGCAAGCTTGTGCTGGTGGAGACCGACAGCCCCGGTACTCTCCTGCTCAAGGTCGAGAACATAATACTGTATAACTCTCTCCTTGCAGTCAAGAAGCTGGAGAAGCTGCTCATGCCTGCCCCCGGGGAGAATGGATTCTTTGTAAGGACTCTGGACCGGGGCACTGTAAAGCAGGAGCTTATAAACCTGGGCTATCCTGTAAAGGACAACATCCCCCTCCGGGCCGGGGAGCCTATGGAGTTCAAGCTCCGGGAAACCACAGCAGGGGGCAAGAAACTTGTAATAAGAGATTACCAGATAGAGGCTGCCAACGCATTCTACGGCAAGGGTGCCCCGGGCAACGGCTACGGCACTGTAGTAATGGCCTGCGGCTCCGGAAAGACCCTGGTGGGAATGAAGATAATGGAGCTTATGCAGACCCAGACCCTGATACTCACCACTAATATAGCCGCAGTGCATCAGTGGATGGAGGAGCTTCTGGACAAGTCTTTTGTAAAAGCAGAGGATATCGGGGAATACAGCGGCGAGAAGAAGGAGATAAAGCCTATCACTGTGGCAACCTACCAGATTCTTACCTGGCGGCCCGATAAAAAGGAGCATTTTCCCCACTTCGAGATATTCAAGAAAAACAGGTGGGGACTGATTATTTATGACGAGGTCCATCTGCTCCCTGCCCCTGTGTTCAGAATCACGGCAGAGATTCAGGCTATAAGCAGGGTCGGTCTTACCGCCACACTAATCCGGGAGGATGGAAGGGAAAAGGATCTGTTCTCCCTGGTGGGGCCCAAGAAATATGACAGCCCCTGGAAAGATCTCCAGGCCAAAGGGTGGATTGCAGATGCATCGTGCCACGAGATCCGGGTGGAGCTGCCCGAGGATATAAAAGTCCCCTACTCCATGGCAGGCAAGAGGGACAAGTTCCGTCTGGCATCGGAGAATCCCCGGAAGCTGCCTATAATCAAGGAACTGATAGATAACCATCCCAATGATTATATCCTTATCATAGGGCAGTATCTGTCCCAGCTGAAAGAGGTGAAGAAGATGCTGGATGTCCCCATCATCACAGGGCAGACACCCAATAAGACCAGAGAGGAGATCTATAACAGGTTCCGCCGGGGAGAGGAACGGGTGATAATTGTTTCCAAGGTGGCAAACTTTGCCATAGACCTGCCGGACGCATCCATGGCAATCCAGATCTCGGGAAGCTTCGGTTCAAGGCAGGAGGAGGCCCAGAGGCTTGGAAGAATACTGAGGCCCAAGGAGAGGAACTCCACATTCTACACCCTTACATCAAGGTTCACAGTGGAGGAGGAATTCTCTGCAAACAGGCAGAAATTCCTTACAGAACAGGGATATCGTTATCTTATAGAAAGCCGATGATTACTCAGGTTTTCGCTCTATCTTGGCACCCAGGCTTTTGAGCTTTGCAGCCAGGTTCTCGTAGCCCCGCTCAATCTGGTAGATATTGTGGATAGTGCTCTTACCCTCTGCACACAATGCTGCAATAACCATTGCCATGCCAGCCCGGACATCAGGAGAAACCATATCGGAGCCCTTAAGGGAAGCAGGACCGCTGACAACAGCCCGGTGAGGGTCGCACAGCACAATCTTAGCACCCATGCCTACAAGCTTATCCACAAAGAACATCCTGGACTCGAACATCTTCTCGTGAATCAGCACAGTACCGCTGACCTGAGTTGCCACAACAGTGATAATACTGGTCAGATCAGGAGGGAACCCTGGCCATGGAGCATCATCTATGGATGGAATCTGGTCTCCCATATCAAGCTTGACCCGCAGCTCCTGCCGAGGCCGCACAAGGATTGAGTTTCCGCTGGTCTCCCAGTTTATTCCAAGTTTGCCGAATGCTATTTTTGCCATACGCAGGTTCTTTGGCTCTGCGTCAATAATCTCAAGCTTGCTGTGAGTTACGGCAGCAAGACCTATATAGGATCCCACCTCCATGAAGTCAGAGCCTATGCGGAACTGTGTCCCGTGGAGTTTAGGCACACCTTTGATCCTGAGTATGTTGGAGCCGATTCCTTCAATTTTGGCACCCATGGAGACCAGCATGTTGCAAAGATCCTGCACATGGGGCTCGGAAGCAGCATTCTGAATCACAGTCTGTCCCTCGGCCAGCACTGCAGTCATTATTGCATTCTCGGTAGCAGTTACAGAAGCCTCGTCCAGGAACAGGTCCACACCTACCAGCTTGTTGGCAGTCACCTTGTATACACCGTCAGAAGAAACCCTGGCTCCAAGCTCGGAAAATGCAAGGAAGTGGGTATCAAGTCTTCTGTGTCCAATTACATCACCTCCCGGAGGGGGGAATGTGACACTGCCGGTTCTGGCCAGAAGAGGTCCTGCAAACAGGATAGATGCCCTTATAGCCTTGGCCTCGGCAGCCGGAATCTCGGCTTTCTTTATATCTGTAGTCTTGATGGAATATTTATTGGTGCCAAGCCAGGTCACTTTGGAACCCAGCTGCTTGAGAATCCTTACCATCACAGAGACATCCTCGATCTCGGGAATATTCTCCAAGATGACTTCCTCGTCAGTAAGCAGTGCTGCGGCAAGACATGGAAGCGCCGCATTCTTGTTTCCACTTGCCTTGATCTTACCTTTCAGCGGATAAGAACCCTCAATTTCATATTTATCCATATTATCACCTTACAATGGTAAAAACAGGCTGTCAAGCCAGCAGAATCTGGCCATACTGCCCGTCAAATCCATATTTTATCTTAAATCTGTTCTCCTTGACAGTCCTTATTCCTTCTGAAACCACATCCGGAATCCCTTGAAGAGCCACTTCGCCATCCTGGAACCACAGATTGCTCTCTGTCCCCACCTGGGCTGTGATCTTAATATAAAGGTCTTCCGCCTTCTTGGAGCCGGCACCGCAGCCTAAGCTGGCAGCAATTATCTCGATAAGAGGCATCTGGTATACAAACTCCTGCTTCCGTGCCGCAAGCCCGGTGGAGATGCGCTTTATCCGCTGCCGCACCCCTTCTACAAAGGGCTTGCCGCACAGGGGACAGACTGCCGGCGGGTTATCCAGATAGAACACTTCCTCCCCGTTATGGCCGGGTCTGTCCCCTCGGTGTCCTGTCAGGTAGTAGCGCCCCTCGAAAGGAGGGAACTCCGCAGTCTTAAGCACCCTCTTGGCCTGCAAAGCAGACAGGACACCGGAAGCAGACTCCTCCTGCATATCCAGCAGGGTAAACTCCCGACCCAGCCTGTTGAAGGCGGCGGAGTGAGCATCGCTTGAGGAAACAAGGGGCACATCCAGGCCGCCGGCTACAGATGCCAGCATCTCCGGGTCGGCGCTTAAGCCAGTCTCCAGGGCGTCTATGCAGGAGGAGGCCTCTCCCCAGATCTCGGTAATAGAATCCACCGGATTCTTCCCTCCAAGTATTCCCTCGGGAGTCACCACATGGGCCGGCACTATAGCCACCCTTGCTTTTCTCTTCATCTCTATAAAGAAATCCTGCATCTCTATATAGCTTTCAAACTTTACAAAGGGCCGGCCTATTCCCAGCTTGGAACCTTTTTTCTCCATCATGGTCCGTACAGTATATACACTCTCCATATCGCCAAAGAGTATCACCACATGGAACAGCTTCCGCTTGGCCGGATTCTGGGCATAAGGGAGTGTGACAATAATCTCGGTCTGGGGCATCAGATACTGTCCTTCCTTGATTGCCCACATCGATTTTTTCTTGTCAAAGGAGAACTCTGCACCAAGCTCATCCTCCCATTTCTTAAGCAGGATGTCACCGCTGCCATAGATATTTATTCCCTTTATTCCCATGACATAGGAAAGCCTTCTGAAGTCTGATCTGCCAGAGGCTCCTGCGTAAGGTGAATGGGAATGAAGATCCACTACAAAGTTCATGACTTTCCTACCTTAAGAGATATCCTTTGCCTGCATCCTTATACAGATGGGAGGCCAGATATTTGTTCCCGGGCAGCTTCTTGGCCCGCTGGGAACGCATTACAGCGTTATAGGTCGGGTCGTCGGGATGAAGGAGGTTCATCTTCTCAAAGACTATCCCCTTCTTCTCGTTATGATGGACATAGATCACATTTCCTGACTTTTTATCGGAGGAGACCACCATGCCGATATGGCTCAGCATGTCATCGGACCGGCCGTTATGGTTTGCGTCGTAGGTGTTGTCCCAGAACAGGATATCGCCGGGCACTGGAACAGCAGGCCTGTATATGAGCCCTTTTGAGCGCAGTGTCTCGTGGATCCGCATTGTTCCGCCGCCCTTGTACTTGTTGAAATCCTGAGCCAGGTCTATCCCGGCCTTATAGTATATAGCTCTGATCACCCCGGAGCAGTCCATCCTGAATCTATGGCCATCTATTGTAATATAGCGTCTTCCCTTTGCCCAGTTGGCCGCCTCCACCAGCTGCTTCTGCTTCTGACTGATACTGGGACTGCTTGTGTTTTTTACCGGGGTGATGACTGGAGTGGTGCTTGTACTGGTATTTGTACTTGCACCTGTGCTGGTAGTTGTGCTTGAGCCGGTGCCTGTGCTTGAACTGGCGCCGCTCTTCCTGCTGGTGTCTGATGCAGTATTGGAACCCTTTTTATCCTGCTCCGTCTGTCTCTCCTGCTTCTGCTTCACTGCCGGGCAGTCAAAGATTGAGGGCAGTGACTCGCAGCCGGAGAAAAGCATCACAGCAGATAAAAGAAAGACAGGAAGGAATCTTCTCAATCAGAACTCCGTACCTATGGCAAATTTGGTGAAAATCTTCTTCTGGTCAAAATCCCAGCCGCCATAACAGAGGAACTTGACAGGCATGACACCTATGAAGACTATGTTGAAATCAAAGGAAAGACCTGCGGTGAAGATCGGGTCATCAAAGTAGTAGTAGTCACAGAACACACCCAGCCGCACATCGCTGAATATAAAGGCTTCCGCAAGGCTCGGGGTAAAGTCAGGCTTAAGATAGAAGGTGGTCTGGGCCATAAGAATCTGGTCAAAGTCACCCTTTATAGTCTTTCCTCTGACTCCGTCATTCTTATACAGGCAGATAGTGTCGTTGCCCGGAAGGGGCATACGGCAGGTGGCTTTCTCCTGCAGATGCAGCAGCCATACCAGCCTGCGGTCAAAGGATGCAGAGGCTCCCCATCCGTCGGTATCCCGGTTCTCCTTGAATCCGAAAGCAGAGAACTTTATGAATTTATCCTGACCGATATATCCTTTAATACCGGCACGGTGGAAGGAATCAATCTCATCCATGTCCCTGTCAAGGCTTCCCTCCAAAGTGCAGAACGGGTCAATGCCGAAGCTGTCGCCGGAGAAATAGATAATCTCGTTGTTTGAATAGTAATAGAATTTATGAAGCTCGTTATCCTTGAAATCCACCAGTCCCCTGGTCTTGGACTTGAAGAAATCCCCAAGGGCAAAGGTAAGGGCGGAATCAAGGCCATAGTTGTCGGGGAACCAGTATTCACGCAGATTTATCCGCATGGTCTTGTAGCCCAGCTCTTCCCCGAGATAAATGTAATTATAGTTGTTCAGATAATAGTCATTCGGAATCTCTCCCAGCATGGAGATACCTATTGTAAAGAGAGGTGTCAGCTCCCGGAGGGGAATCATCTCTGTCTTCCTGTAGCGCCTGCAGAAATCATCAATCTTTTCCCTGTTTTTCTCTCTGCCGGAAAGGAAGGAGACCTGCTCTGCCCTGCTCTTGTCCGAAAGCTCCGCCAGATTCTTAAGCTCAGCCATGTGCTCAGCGGCGCACTCATAACCCAGCTGGATTATCTCATCGCTCTTGTCAAAGCCCATGAAGGAATACTTTTCCACCGGGTTCCGGAGCCATACCAGGTTCTCGTGCTTCTTTATCTCCTCCACACCCTTTCTGGTCTTGCTCACATCCTGCATGCGGTTCACTACTGTCACAAAGTTCCGCAGGTTCTGCTTGAAGGTGTAGAGTGTGGAGGAGACTGCCACCTTGTCGGTATAGCGGTAGGCATGGTCTACAGGAACAAGGTTTGTGCAGCCGCCGTCCATCAGAAGGTAGCCCATATATTCCTTGGGGGCAAAATCCACAGGAATTACAATGCTTCCCTCGATTATGTCATACATATCACCGGCCTCAAAAATAATCTGCCGGCGGGTTATAAGGTCTTCGCAGATTACAGCCACAGGAATGTCCAGATCCTCTATTCGCCTGTCCCCCAGTATTCCGTGGATCACAGAGATAAAGCGGGATGTGTCCAGAACGCCCCCCTTGACAGGCAGCTGAGGCTTGAAGAACTCACCCAGGGTGAACTCGGTCATCACATTGTAGATATCATCGCAGGAGATGCCGGCGCTGTACAGAAGCCCTATGATGGCGCCCATGGAGTTGGTGACCATGAAGTCGGGAACAATTCCCTCCTCCTCCAGCTTCTTAAGAACTCCCAGATGAGCCATTGCCCGGGCAGCGCCGCCGGAAAGGACAAGGCCTAAAGGCTGGGAACGCCCTGCCGCAGCTGCTCTCTCCTTGGCCTTTTTTATAAAGGCTTCTTCTCCGATATAGACCGGGACATCGACAAGCATCACCTCGTCATTCGGATCATAGGAGACCTCTGCAAAAGAGAGTGTCGGGAGAATAAGCAGAAGGAGTAAGACGATGGAGACCAGCTTCCTCAAGGGTTTTTCTATTCCTCAATCACAGTATAGATAAGGGGAAGCTCATCGGGCTGAGTCCTGGAAATTGTATATGCTTTCTTGAATCTTTCCACTGCTTCCTCAAAATTCTTCTTATCGTTCACATGGAAGACGGCAAGTGTCTCGCCCTTCTTCACATAATCCCCAAGCCGTTTCCTGATCACGATTCCCACAGCAGGATCAATCACATCCTCCTTGGTCATCCGGCCGGCTCCTAAAAGGGATGCGGCAGAACCAACCTCCCGGGTTATGATCTCCGACACATATCCGGCAGAATCAGCGGTAACAGCTATCTGCTCCTTTGCATGGGGCAGGATGGAGGTGTCATCCACCACATCGGGATCGCCACCCTGGGTCTTTATCATCTGAGCCAGCTTCACAAGAGCCTGGCCGGAGGCAAGCTTCTCCTCCAGCATTATCATGGCCTCGCTGTCAGACTCGCAGATTCCACCCAGAATAAGCATCTTTGCGGCCAGTGTCAGAGAGATAGTCTTGATGTCGCACTCGATGTTGTCCCGCAGCACATGGATAGCCTCTTCCACCGACAGCGCATTCCCGATGCAGTTGCCCAGAGGCTGGTTCATGTCGGTGACTACAGCGGAAGTCTTAAGACCTGTCGCCTTTCCGATTCTTACCATTATATCGGCCAATTTTATAGAATCCTTTAAGGCTGGCATCAGGGCGCCGTTGCCGGTTTTCACATCCAGTACAACTGCATCGGTGCCCATAGCAATCTTCTTGCTCATAATGCTGGAAGCGATAAGGGGCAGGCTCTGCACAGTACCGGTGACATCCCGGAGGGCGTAAAGCTTCTTGTCGGCAGGAACCAGATCCTGGGTCTGCCCCATTATGGCAAGCCCCACCTTGGAAACATTCTTTACAAAGGTTTCATTATCCAAGAAGACATTGAAGCCGGGAATAGACTCAAGCTTGTCCAGAGTACCGCCGGTAAAGCCAAGTCCCCGGCCCGACATCTTTGCCACCTTGCATCCGCAGGCTGCAACCAGCGGGGCAACAAGCAGTGTTGTGTCATCCCCTACGCCGCCGGTAGAGTGCTTGTCCACCTTGAAGCCCTTTATGGCCGAAAGATCCATACGGGATCCTGAATTTAGCATGGCAGTGGTCAGGGCAGCAGTCTCCTCATCATCCATACCCTTAAGGACAATAGCCATCAGAAGGGCTGAGACCTGGTAATCAGGAATATCACCCTTAACATAACCGTCAATGAAAAAATTGAGTTCTTCCTGAGTAAGCTTCAGGCCGTTCTTTTTCTTTTCTATAATATCAGTGAAAACCATAGAGTCATTTTAATTGAAAACAGGAGTTGAAACAAGAGTTAGGAGCGGATAAACTCCACCAGTTTCTCAATGTCTACCGGCTGGTGCAGGAACAGGTCTGCCTTACTGCTCTCCCTTGCGGTTGAGTTCTCCTGGGCAATGAAGATTATGGCAGGCTTCTCGTAGTCCCGGCGGCTTGAGATGGTGTCGTACAGGTTCTCAACAGTAAGATCCTGGAATGATTCGCTCAATATGATTATCTCCGGTTTCTCTGCCATCAGGAGCTGCCCTGCGTCAAAGCTGGTGGCTGCGGAAATGAAGGAATATCCCGGCAGGGAGTCGGCAAGGATCTCCCGCAGCTCTTTTATTGCAACCCGGTCCGGGTCGATGATAAGTATTTTCTTCTCGTTGACAAAGCCGTCGTTAAGACTCTCAAGCACTTGGGAAGGGACCTTCATGCCCCGCTCCTTGAGAAAGTCCACCAGATGCTCGGCATAGACACGGTACTGGCCGCCGGGGGTGGTAAAGGCCTTGAGGGAACCGTTCTTTATCCAGTTTATGGCAGTCTGGTTCACCACTCCGCAGATATTGGCCACTTCAAGGGCAGAATAAATCTTAATTCTCTTCCGTTTCTTTTCCATCCATGACCTCCTTTGCTATAAGCCTTATGACAGAGAGGGAATACCCTTTCTGCATCATGGCAGCCTTGATTTTATCCGGTGTGGAGTTCTTTTTACGGGCAGCTTTATTATACACCTTTCTGGCCCCTTCTAAAAGAGCCTCCTCATCCAGAAGCTCAGACACAGCCTCTTCTGCATCATGAGCGCTCACCCCTTTTGCCCTGAGCCCCGACACCAGCACGCTTTTTCCTGCAGGGTTCCGCTTTAGCCGGGAAGCAATCCACAGACGGGCAAAACGGCTGTCATCAAGGTAGTTCTTCTCCTTAAGCTGGGCAATTACAGCCTCCACCACAGCCGGCTCAAAACCACGCTGCCGCAGCTTGGTGCGGAGCATGAACGCAGAGTGCTCTGCCAGATCCAGAAGTGATAAAGCCTTGGACCGGCACAGGATAAGCCTGTGGCCCCTCTCCAGCTGCTCCACAACTTCGCCAGTAATCTCATCCCCCTTGCTGAAAGGGAAGGAAAGATAATCGGCATCGGAAATAAAAAAAGAGGCACCAGTCGAGATTGACACCTCGGTGAATGCCTCCTTTGTCTGAATTTTGGTAATATAGATATTAACGTTTTGAGAACTGGAATCTTCTTCTCGCACCGCGTCTACCATATTTCTTTCTCTCTACCATTCTGGAGTCTCTTGTAAGGAATCCGTTGGCGTGGAGAACGCTGATATTTGACTCATCGTTAGCTGCAAGAGCTCTTGCAATACCGTGTCTGCAGGCACCTGCCTGTCCTCTGACTCCGCCACCCTTCACATTGATAAGGATATCAAACTTGCCTTCGGAAGCTGTAGCTACCAGAGGCTGCTTTACAGTGAACACATGCTCCGGGTTTGCGAAATATGCCTCAACACTCTTGCCGTTCACCATGATTGCGCCATTTCCGCTTCTCAGATAAACACGTGCAACAGAGGTTTTTCTTCTACCTGTTCCCAATGAAAGATTAGTTACTTTTGCCACTTCTTACTCTCCTTATCCTCAGATTTCCAGCTTTTCAGGATTCTGTGCAGCATGTGGATGATCAGGTCCTGCGTAAATCTTTACGTTTGCGAAAAGCTTGTTTCCTAAAGCGCCGTGAGGGAGCATTCCCTTTACAGCTCTTTCCATCGGATAGGTAGGCTTCTTCTCGAGGACAGCCTTGTAAGTTTCTGCTCTCATTCCGCCTGGATATCCAGAGTAGTTATAGTAAATCTTTTTATTCTCTTTGCCGCCAGTCACAATTGCTTTCTCAGCATTGATGATGATAACGAAGTCGCCGATCTCCTGATGTGGAACGTAGCATGCCTTGTGCTTGCCCCTTGCAAGGTTGGCAGCCTTTACAGCAACGCGTCCCAGAGGAACACCCTCAGCGTCCAGTACGTACCATTTTCTGACAACATCTTTTGGTTTAACAAAGATAGTTTTCATTTCATAGTCCTTTATAAAATTTTCTCTGCATCAGTCTGTTAGAAGCAGGCAGGTATGAAGGTAACGGACTCATAACTGCACAGATCTGGGCAGATTCTTACACAAGTATATTAAATTTAATGATTTTACAAAATTTGTCAATAGGGATATACTGACCAGGCATGAAAGACCAGACCCATAAGCTTATACGCTATACACTCCCTTCAATTCTCAGCATGGTGAGCATATTCCTCTTCTCCATTGTGGACGGCATCTTTGTAGGCCATGGAGTGGGAATCAACGCTGTGGGAGCCATAAATATCTCCTTCCCTTTCATCATGTTCTTTGAGTCTGTAGTAATGCTCACCACCATCGGAGGGCTCACTGTCACCGCCATCCGGGTGGGCCGGAAAGATTTTGAGGGGGCAAACCAGGTCTTCCGCCTTGTCTTGGTCCTGAATACAGCCATCAGCTTTGTCCTCTTTCTGGCAGGAACAATCCTTGCAGGATTCATTGCCCGGTTATTGGGAGCCACCGATACTTTCTATCCCCTGGTAAAGGAATACATCTTCTGGTATTCCATCTTCATGATTCCCTGCTTCCTGAACGGAACCCTCCTGGGATTTGCCAGGAACGACGGCATTCCGGAACTGGTGAGCATATTCACGATTTCTGCCTCGGTACTCAATATCATCGGGGATTATATTCTTATATTCCCGCTGAACATGGGGATAAAGGGAGCTGCAATCGCCACCGGCCTTGCCCAGAGCATCTCATTCCTCTGCGTCTCCTGCCATTTCCTTTTCAAACGGGGAAAACTGCACCTGGGAAAAATCCGTTTCGACCCTAAGCTGACCTTCACCATGATCAAGCGGGGAATGCCTGAATGTGTGGCTCATTTCGGAACCCCTATCACAATGGTGCTCACCAACATAATGCTGGCCCGGCATCTGGGAGATGATGCTCTCAACGCATATTCCCTCCTGATGTACATTGCCACCTTCTCTGCCTCCATATTCATAGGTGCCAGCCAGGGCCTGCAGCCCCTTTTCGGCAACAGCTACGGCGAGGGGAACGAGGGGGACCTGCGCTATTATCTCCATTCCGGAATC
>Ga0256405_10003437_pt1 | contig 32641 bp, 35 predicted proteins | sample RumenRJG_02DNA_FD_189096 | JGI IMG/M metagenome (GOLD analysis project Ga0256405, IMG submission 189096) | Bovine rumen microbial communities from Lethbridge, Alberta, Canada - RJG_02 | ecosystem: Host-associated > Mammals > Digestive system > Stomach > Rumen | place: Canada: Alberta...
CTGTAACGCTTGCCTTTAGTTTCTTCTGTTCGTCCTCATATCCTTCGGACATGACAGCAAATCGCTCATCGGAAATTTTCCCTGATACATTGTCCTCATAAAGCCTTGTAAACAGCCTGTCAAGCTCTATGATACGCTTTTCAGCCTGTTTCAGGGCTTTCTTTGCTTTTGTAAGCTCCGAGGACTGCTTCTGAACGGAATTATCCATAGCCGCCTGTACAAACTCGTCCTCATGCTCTTTAACCCTGGCAAGCAGTTTGTTCAGCTCGTTCAGCACGATCTCGTTCAGTACAACAGTTCTGATGAAGTGTGCGGAACAAGCGTCCTTGTCTGAGGAATATGTTGAACACTTCAAATGTTCCTGATCGGCGGTCAGACTTGTCGCACGGCACAGATACATCTTCTTTCCGCAGTCCGCACAGTAGACCATACCCGAAAATGGATTGACTTCCTCATGTTTGGTGGGACGGCGCTTGTTCTTGCGAAGCTCCTGCACCAGATCAAACTCCTGCTGAGTTACGATAGGCTCATGAGTGTTCTCAAAGATGAGCCATTCTTCCTGCGGATTTCTCACGGTCTTCTTATTTTTGTATGACTTCTTGCGTGTCCTGAAGTTGACGGTGTGCCCACAATACTCCGCCTTGTCGAGGATTCCCGATACTGTTCTACCGTCCCAGCGTTTAAGATTGGCGTTTTTGTTTACGGGATTCCTGCCCTGTGATATGGCGTATGCTGTTGGTGTTTGTATTCCCTCAGCAGTAAGGATTTTTGCTATCTGAGTCGGTCCGTACCCGTCAATGCAAAGTTTGTATATCCTTCGCACTACTGTTGCAGGCTCATCATCGATCAACCATAAGTTTTTATCTGTTTCCGACTTTTTATAACCGTAAATCGGCACAGAAAGTGGCTTACCCGACTGCCCCTTAGCCTTGAAAACGGCTCTGATCTTCTTGCTTGTATCACGAGCGTACCAGTCATTAAAAATATTTTTGAAAGCCATCAGCTCATTTTCAGACTTTAAGGTATCCACACCGTCATTGATAGCGATATAGCGGACATCGTAATCAGGGAAAATGATCTCGATGTATTCTCCGGTTTTCAGGTAGTCACGTCCGAGTCTTGAAAGGTCTTTGGTAATAACTGTGCTGACCTTTCCGGCTTCTACATCTGCCATCATTGCCTTGAAGCCGTCACGTTCAAACGTTGTACCGCTCACACCATCGTCCACATAAAACACAGGATTGCTGAAACCATTATCCTCTGCATACTTCTTGAGGATAGCCTTCTGGTTGGTGATGCTGTTGCTCTCACCCTGTAACATATCGTCCTGACTCAGGCGACAATATAATGCTGTGATCTTGTCTGTCATATTAAACCTTCCTTTCCGACAGATACAGCAAGCTATGTTATCATTATAGCGCAATATACCGTCATTGGCAATGCGCCGATATTCCAAAGTTACACAGCCTGCTTCTCAGGTTCTTGTCCGGATTCACCGAGGAAATCCTCGCACTCACGGATTATGAGCCGTTTCAGAATATCCGAAAGGCTTTCCTTTGAAGCAGGGTTGAATACGGTGGTCACCGTGTAAGTGGTATGCCCGATTCTGTACTCGGACGTTGCGTTAAAAGTTGTCTCTGCCTTCTCTTTCTCTACGGCAGTAGTGTTGTTATTCATAGCGATCTTTCCTTTGCTTTTTTCTCTCTACGCATTGGTGAGGGCATCGCTTTCTTTCTCTTACCCTCTATGCAGTCACAAGGTCGGTATTTCTTCCTTTCCACCGACTGAGTATTTTGCGACTATGAATATTATAGCGCACAATGAAGCCCATTGTCCAGCCGCATTGCGCACGAACTTTGGAATGTTTTTCGGTTTTCCCCAGTGTAATTTGCACCGGAAAGGCAAAAAGCAGCCTCACACGAGACTGCTTTTGCTGTTATTATATCATAATTCTCTTTTCATAAATGTAAGTGTTTTGATTTTTACATACAGCCGCCCATTGTTAAAATGACCATCGTATGCCTATAGCCTGTATTTTTACCGCTGCATTCCATGACAATGTAATAATCGCTTTCATTCTCTGCCATTACAACTATTCCTTGTGAATAATTGGTTTTCCAAAGTGGTTTAACGCCATAGTATGGTGCAACTGCTTCATTTGTTGGATTAGGAGTTTCAATATTAAATCCATTTTCATATAGCCAAGCATGGTAATTTTTCAGAGCAGGAGGCGTTCCCATTACTTGAAATGCACTTAATGTTGCCATTTGGAATTCTATTTCATTTTCGAGAGTTATTACATACTTTTCAGTCGGATCAAGAATATATTCACCTATTGTGTTTCTTATATCCGAAAAATCATTGAGTTTTATATGTTTCATATTTTTAATCTCCTTCTGGTCTTGCTTCAGCATAAGGTCGGATTTGTGATACATAGCCGTCAACAGTTAAAAATGATTCTCCTAAATCATTTAGGCTAAGTATTAGCATATACTCTGCAACTTCTCCAGAATGGTCAACACCTCGTATTGCAGGTAAACTTTTACGAAATTCTTCAAAAGATTTTCCAACAACTACCCAGTCATCTATCTCCTTATCATAATCACAGTGAAGATCACGCCAAAGAGTTAAATCGTCTTCTTCATAAAACTCCTCGTCAATTGAAAAATCCGCCCACGGAAACAGTTTGGGAAACACTTCAGTATATGGAGTAAAGGGAAACCAATATGGATATGTATATGTTTTTTCTGCATTTCCATCATCCACGATTAATTCTGTTTCTCCTCTTCCGTTGCTCTTATTAACCCATTCTGTTGAATGAAGTTTAACTGTGCCTCCATCTTTTATAATACTCATGAACTGTTTCTGAGACAGAAGAAAGTTATAATTTGTAATGTGTTCAGGTAAATTTGAGAATGAAAGAAGCTTTTGGTTGGATGACTCATCCAAAAAGACTTGATTTAATGGAACTTTTACAAAAAAGCCTTTTCCGTTTCCGCCTTTAGTTCTTTCGATCGTTTCTGATGTTAGCTTTTGCCAAATGCAAATTTTGTTATCGGGGTCATTGTTATATAAAACAACAATACAAGGCAAAGAATTTGTTGTCCAATAATTATATTGTCTTTCATCAATATCTCTGAAAACAATACATTTGTCTTTTTCTTCTTTAAAATAGCTCGAACCAGTTTTTATTTGTAATGCAAGGAGTTGTTTTGCTGCACCAGATGGATCTGTAAATTCCATATGCGCATCAATGCCAATATCATTTACTGGTTGCTCCCTAAACATCCATTGATATTCTTCTGCTATTTCTCCACAATGGTGGACTCCTTTTCTCTCGGTATGATTTGCCATAAACTACCTCCTTAGAATATCGTGGGTGGCTATCAGCTTGTCTATTTCCTTTATTATACAAGTTTATATATGAAATGTCAACTGTGCATTACTAAGATTTAATATTATGAAGAGAAAAAGGCGTTGTCGAATAAAAATGTGAAAGTCACCTCCGCATGAGCTGAGTCTATACCAGCAAGCACGGTATCTCCGCATTACAATTTTTGAAAATTGAATGCTCCGATACACAGCTTGCAAGAGGTTTCCACCCCTTGAACCCCGAACATCAAAAAGTAAAAATAAACCAAGCTAAACTGCTCGGAAGAAAACAATAATTAAAGCTCAGATTCATACCCAGCAAGCTCGGTGTATTGTGTACACAAGAACTGTGCAAACAATACACGATGCTTGCTGAGGGAAATTTCCCCATACCCCTGAGTAAACAAGAGCAAAAAATTGGAACAATCAGTCAGAAAAAATATGATGCCTACAAGGTAAAAAATCACACCCAGCAAGCTCTGCACATTGTGTACACAAGAACTGTGAATACAATGTGCTGGAAGTTCTGGTGACAGCCACCATTCTTCCTTTAACAAAAACGAAAAAAGGACAGGAAAAAGCAATTCCTGTCCTTGATTGATCTTCATCTATTGTCACTGAAATACTGTCCCATTAAACCGCTTGCTGATAGCTGTCAAAGCGCCTGATTTCCTGCGCTACCAATCAATATGGATTTCCGTTAATAGTTTACAATCTTTCGGCAGCGTATCACTAACATCAATTATATCTCCGAGCCATTCTCCGACATCACATCTTCTGCCGCCGTATGCCATAAGAACAGGAAGCGGATTTGCATGATCTAATTTGCTGTTATCACTCAGAAGGATCTTTGTTCCTTCATGCGAATAGCATACCTTCTTCGTGTGGTTGATGATATACTTGAACGATTTGCCGTTTCTGAGAAATAAACCTCTGTATGGATCGTTGATATCTACACCATAAACATTTGGACTGATCGGAGGATCTGATCTCACAACATTGAGATAAAAAGCTATTTCATCACGTACAGACTCTTCCGCTGACTTGAAAAGACCACTTACATTCCGATATGTTTCATAAACATTGTCGAACAAGTAGCCTGAAATTCCGCTTTCTGCCTGATGTTTCACCAGAACATCAAGTACCTCATTTGATACTTCATCAAGAGCGCTGCATTCGTCTCCGAGGAATACCAGACGGTCGCCTTTCCACTCAGCCGAGAGGAGTTCCAACAAGGCACGAAGCAAATCATTGTCTGCACCCATTGACTCATGAAGCTTGTTTCCAAGATCAAAATCATCAGGGCATAAGTATTCTTTCTTATCGACATTCACCCAGCAGTAATATTGTCCCATAGCATTTCACCTCAATAGACTGACGATATTTGCGGTTTTTATTTATCATATCATAGCACAAATACCTGAAAAAGTCAATCAGATAACAGCGCATTGCACTGGGGAAAATCCACATTTTGCTGCGCATTTCACAAGAATTATTACAATCATTTCATTGTGCTGGACTCCGGTAGTTTTATCGGATATAATGGAGTCACAATAAAACTTTTGGAGGTAACAGCTATGTTGAAAACACCTGAATTGGCAATGCCGAGATCAAACAAAGTCACTACCGTATGCAACGGTAAGCGTGAGGTCTGGACAGACTATGAGGAAGCTAAGGCATATTTCCTTGAACTTATGATGTCCACCGACGGCGAGGAACATGAACGTGCAGAATGCGTTTATATTCAGCTCCTGCACGGACTTGACGAGTGTTCAGACGAAGACTGAAAGGAGCGAACTATGTTGAACAAGATCATGATGACAGGACGCATCACCACCGATCTGAACGTTGTGACTGAGGAGGATTACAGCTACTGCAAATTCAGTATCGCCGTAGACCAAACCAAACGCAACGGCAGTGATACCGTTGAGACAGACACGTTCACCTGCCTTGCTTTTGATGATAACGCTAAATCAGTAAGTTTCCTCTACTCAAAAGGTGGGATTATTACATTTGTTGGCTCGCTCAGGAAAGCTCCTGATAATACCGCAGTTATTATAGTCGAGGAACTGCACTTCCAGAATAGGTTTGCAGTCAAGGTGGACGTTGATTCAAATCAACTTTTCTGATGATGACGGCGGTTGGCTCTCAAGCGAACGAAAATGGCTCATAGTGGCTTCCGATTATGGTTTACGTTACGTTTGTCTAAATATGCGAAACAAGGCTCTCAGAGTAATTCTGGGAGCCTTATCTTTATCTTCTCTGTAAGAACGAAATTAACAGATTATATTTCTCAGCGGTCAATAGTTCTCTTGCAAGCCTGTCTTGCTCAACAGGCGATAGCTTTGAAATAGTCTCCATTGCCTGACTAATAGCCTGCTTTGCTTTTCCGTAATTGTCTTTAGGTTCAATATCTAATTTTACATCGAAATTATCCATAGTCATAATCCTCTCAAGTACATTATTTCTTCAACAACCTATTGATATGATTCAAAATCATCAACTGATCCCCGTCATCAAGCTGCTTCATACCCTCAACCGCTTTCCGTATCAGCTCAGGATTTGAAATGCTGTCGTCGAAGAACTCGGCAGGTGTGATACCGAAGTAGTCGCATATCGCAAACAGCTCCGACAGCGGTGGAAGGGACTTTCCCGATGAAATGTTATAAATATATCCACGGCTATGACCGAGATCATAGCTCATTTGGTACTCTGATACACCCTTTTGCAGCCGGAGCTGAGTTATCCTGTTTCTTACAAAATCGTCTGTCATAGCTAAATCACCTCTTACTACTATAATACAGCAAAAGAAATCAGCTATACTCAAAGGAAATATGTTGTTTACTCTTGAATAATCTTCTTAAATATGTTATAATCAAGGTATATTAGATTGTTTGTGTAGAAGTATCATTAAAAAGATGAGCAATGACATTTTCAGGTGATAGCTATGGATACATACACTGTTAGTTTCTTTGGGCATCGTTTAGTGGAGAGAGCATCGGAGATAGAAGTCAGGCTTGAAATACTCTTGCATGATCTCATAACGCAAAAGGAGTATGTCGAGTTTCTCATAGGACGGGACGGAGAATTTGACCTCTTGGCAGCATCGGCAATTAGGCGAGCAACCAAGCAATCCGGCTACGGCAACACGTCGCTGATCCTTGTGCTGCCATATATGAAAGCCGAGTACCGTGACAACGAGCAGAGCTATCTGGATTACTATGATGAAGTTGAGATATGCGCCGACTCATCCGAAGTACACTATAAGTCTGCGATACAAGTTCGTAACAGGTGTATGGTTGACCGTTCAGACTTGGTCGTGTGCTGTATTCAACATAAGAACGGTGGAGCGTATAAAACGATGCAGTATGCCAAAAAGCAAGGAAAACAAGTCAGAAATCTGGCTGACTGCCAGCTTTGATTTCGGTGGGCTCAAAGTTGATAATCGAACTTTGGAATCCATTTTTATATTGTAGAAACATGGCGAAACAGGTTGACTTTTTTGCTAATATTGTGGTATAATGTATGGAGAGTTTTAGTTGAATTTTGTTGATTTTATACAACGAGAATATCCTATTATATTTATTTCGCTAAGTATATAAACAGGAGGTTTATCAGCATGATTACAATTCAGATTTCCAGTGATCCTTACAAGCGTAAGATCACCTATGACCGAGTAGATGGTGATCAACTTGTTGCAATAGATAGCAGTAACCCCGACACCCCCGAAAAGCTGAAACTTCTTTCGGTTGACTACTCCAGTTGCTTCTTTCCGTTCAAAGCGTATGAAATTGCTGATCTTATTTGGCATACATACTCTACCAACTCTACACCTGTTTGTATACGGTTCAGAGGTACAACAGAGGAATATAGGGAGCTTTGTGCAGTTTGCGATATTTTGAACAAAGAAAACAGTGAACTGCCACCCGAAAGCCAGCTTCCGCCGCTAACATACGAGCAAGCAAATGAGTATCTTGCGAACGCAGGAGATATTCTGCCGGAGGTCACTGGATATTTCAAATCCATCAAGGATATTATCGCCCATAATATTACTGCGAGCGACAGCAAAAAGCTCATAGATCAGCAGCAGGAAAAGTTCGATGATGTCTCTAAGAAGGAGATACCTGTATGCGTTATCGGTAATTACAGTTCCGGCAAGTCCACTTTCATCAATGCCATTTTAGGGTGTGAGGTGCTGCCGAGCGGCGATAAGCCCCTTACAGCCAAGATCTATGAGATTCGTTGCAGTGATAACTCGGAAATAGCCGATGTTGAGTTCACCTCTAACCATATGGTGGTAACGATCTCATTCAACCGTGGAGGATATGCAATTCGTCCTGAGAGTTACAGTGATGAGCTGTCTGCAAGGATTCGGGAATGTCTTGAAAAGGAAAAGGAGAATACTCTGGCTCAGAGAGTTCAGTCGCTTTTACAGGTAATCAATGATGGTGCAATCGACGATCGTGTGAAAATCCATATTCCGTTTAACAGCGACTCTCCGCTGCGCAACAGTGAGCATCCCTATGTGCTGTTTGATACACCTGGTGATAACGTCGCAAATCACGAGCATCATATTCAGGTCTTGCAGGAAGCACTGCGTGGAATGTCTAACGGCTTGATGCTGTATGTTACTGTGAGCAATCAGCTTCACACAATGTCAAATCAGCAGCTCTGCGATAAGGTCAAGGCGATTCAGGAGATAGATACACGCTTCACTATGGTGATCGTCAATCAGGCAGATAATGCTGATTTCAGCGAATATAACCGTACAGAGATCATCGAATCACCGATCCCTGTTACATTACAGCCTGAAGGCATCTATTATGTTTCCTCTGTCATGGCTCTTGGTTCTAAGATAGACGGAGACTTCATGAAAGATAACAATGCCATGATCTATATGCAAAAGCAGGCTTTCTTCATGAAAAAGAAGGGCGAACGCTTTGCCCAGCTTCTGTTCCTGTATAATATTGCTCCGAAGCAGATAGAGATCGCATCCGAGGAGGGCGCACTGCATTACAGCGAATACGGGGATAAGGAACGAGTCCTCGCCAATAGCGGTTTATGGGCAATTGAACAGGAGATACAGCGTTTTGCAGACAACTATGCTCCGTATAATAAGTGCTATCAGTCGCTCTTGTTCCTGCTGAAAGTAAGGGAGATCGCTGAGAATGACATTGCTGATGCTGTGAGAATGCATGACAAGTCCAGAGCTGAATATCAGAGTCAGCTTGAAGCGGGTATTAAAAAGCTCTTGGCAGAGTTGACAATTAGCCGTGATGAATTCGTTGAAAAGGCTTTTAATGGGTATCCTACAGAAATGGAAGCCTCAAAGAAAGAAGCATACACGCCCATTGCTAAAGCGGAACTCATAAAACTGGAGAGTGAGCTTACTTCTGCATTGGAAGCCGCCGTAGGCTATTCTGAACGAGCTGAGATTGCAGACAAGGCAAAAGAAAAGACATTCAAGATCCAAAACATCTTCAATGCCGATGTTCGTGCTGATATAGCTACAAGCTACAAGTATTGGAGAGAAAAGAGTACGGAAAGGGACAACGCAAGAGAGGAAATAGACACTACCGCTGCCGATCAGCTATTGGATCAGGTAAAGGAAAAGTTTAATCTTGCGTTTAATCGAGCACAAACGGTATTGTTCCAGTCGTCCAGTAACTATTGGAAAACACGGGCAGAAGAACTCCGCAAGAAGCTGCTGATCGTTGTACTTGCATCACCGGACATCTCACAGGAGAAGCGCGAAGAATTGCAAGGTCTGATCGAGGGCTTCGAGCAGATCACATTTTCTGTTGAGATCGAAAAGATATTCGAGAAGGAGATCTTTGAAAGGCACGCATTTTTCAAGATTTTTGAGGATCACCGCCTGAACAAGCGCAAACTCGCTTCTCGCTATAACAGTTCCCTGAAAGATGAAATTGATAATATCTATCTGCAAATGAAGAATAGTCATAAGCAGATCTTCACGGATTGGCAAAAGCGTTTGTTCTCTGTTATTGAGGATAATATCACCGACCTGAATCCGCTGTTAAGAGAAGCTAAGAAACAGGTCGCATTTTATAAAGATCTTATCGAATCCCTTAGAGCAGCTCAAGAAGCTCTGAACGAATACATTGATAAGATCAATCAACTTATGGATTGGAAAAAGTTGGTTGAGGAAACTCCTGCTGAGGAGTAAAGGAGGTTGTCATGGGCGTAAAACAATGGATTGCTAAACAGGGTGTAAAGGCAGGAAATCGTATTTCCAAGCTGTCTACTCTAAGCCCATCGCAGATGGAGCATATCATCGACCTCAGAGATCAGTATTTCGGAGATATGGCGGAGCATAACCCCGGTCACAACTCCGAAAGACTTACAAGAGGTCTGCTTGCATCGAGCAGTATTGAGATCTTCAGCGCTTACCTTCCCCAACTTCAGGAGCTTTATACTCCAGTTGATAAGTCAACGGCACTGCGTATAGTGAAAAGCGATGGCGATGAACTTATAGAGCAGTTTCCCGAATTTGATAAGGAACACAATATCCGTTTTATCAACATCTCAAAATGGGTAACAGACAAGCGGGAAAACAGCCTTGAAAAGCTGGTGAATGTATACGCCGTATTGTCGAACGAGCAGTGCAATATCGCTCTCATCTTCCACAGGTTAAAGACGGAAACACAGGTCTATCTTGCGGTCGTGAATACGAAAAACGCAGGAGATAACTCCGATGCAGACGAATATATCAAGCGTCTTACGGATGCAGTCAGAGGCAATTTCCCCGGCTCTGTCTTTTCCGCAAAACCAGTGATGGGTTCACCGAATTGCCTTGCTAATATGGATAAGAAGTCTGTTGCGATCGCATCTAATATCCCAACTGAAAAATCTGAAAAGTTTATCAGCCAGACCATAGAAAAATTGCTTGACGGCGTGATTCCTGAAAGCGTTAAGGAAGAATACACGGTTATCCTGCTTGCAACACCTATCCGAGATGTGGAGACAAGGAAACTGCGTCTTTCGGAGCTTTACACAGGATTAGCCCCCTACTCTGAGTGGCAGACCAATTTTACATACACTGAAACAATGGCAGAAGGTTCGTCTGCTACTCTTGGTGTAAATGTAGGTGCGAGTGCAGGCATTCAGAACGGACAGAATCAGTCAATACAGAACAGTATCGCTCAGCAAAACAGCGAAGCTAATCAAGTCGGACGGCAGGAAGGCAAACAGCAGAGTCAGGCAAATGCACAAAGTCAAAATAATACAACAGGTCAAAATATAGCTGACGGGACAAGCAGTGCATCTACCTATACAACAACAGAGGGAGAGGTATATAATGCAACTCATACCGATTCCTCATCTATAACAGACACTATCGGAGGCTCGCTAAGTGCGAATTACAGCCAATCTGTTTCAGCTACCGCAGGAGTTCCCGGAATTGCAAGCGTTGGAACAGAGTCAACTTTTGGGGTAGGTGCATCGGTTGACCAACATCATGCTAAAGGTGCTTCTATTGCTGATGCTATTTCACAGGGAACGAATAGCTCTGTATCAAACGCAACTATGAATGGAGTCAATCATACCTTAACACAGATAGCATCTCAGACAATCGGTAAAACCGTCACAGATACGATCGGCAGCTCAACATCGACCTCTATTGCTCAGACATTGGGACGTGCTGTTACAAACACTCTTGGAAAGACGGCAGGCGTATTTTCGTGTTTTAATCTTGGCGGCAACGTCGGTGCGAGCTTTGCGCGTTCCTCAAATGTGACTGCGACGATCGGAAAGGGAGAGGGCATCACACAGCACTTTACAAATCATACAGTCAAACACGCATTGGAACTGCTTGAACAGCAAATGGCTCGATTTGAGCAAAGCACGGCACTTGGAATGTGGGATTTTGCTGCTTATGTGATAAGCGAAGATGTGAACACAGCCAATAATGTAGCCCACTCCTATCTGGCACTTACCGAGGGTGAGTCTTCGTTCTTATCGCACTCTGCTGTCAATGTGTGGCGTGGAGATATTGAGGAAAACGGCGCTGCAAAAATGATCTGCGGATATTTGCAGGAGCTTCGTCACCCTGAATTTGTGCTTGATCCGCATATTTTAGATGCCGATTTAGGATTCTTTGCATATCCGCCCTATGTTACGGCAACGACAGCACTCTCAGGAAAAGAGCTTGCGTATTCGCTGAATTTCCCAAGCAAGTCGATCTCAGGACTGCCGATATATGAATGTGCGGAATTTGGCAGAAATATTGCAACATACGATACAATAGAGGAAGATACTGTAAAAATCAGGCTTGGTCATATATTCCACATGAACCATGAGGAGAAGATACCAGTTTTCTTACAGCGTAGATCTCTCGCATCGCACACATTTATAACAGGCAGCACTGGCTCTGGTAAAAGTAATACGGTCTATCAGATGCTTTCAGAAGCGTATAAGAACGATATTCCGTTCCTGGTAATAGAGCCTGCTAAGGGCGAATACAAAGATGTATTCAGCGATTATGATGATATTTCAGTTTACGGAACGAATCCGAGGAAAACACCGCTTTTGCGTATCAATCCGTTTTCTTTCCCCAATGATATTCATGTGCTGGAGCATATCGACCGTCTTGTAGAGATATTCAATGTCTGCTGGCCCATGTATGCGGCGATGCCTGCGGTACTAAAAAGTGCGGTGGAGCGTTCGTATATTGACTGCGGCTGGGATCTGATGTCATCTGTCAACAAGTATGATGACCATTTGTATCCGTGCTTCGCTGATGTTGCCCGCAATATCAAGGAAATCATCGACACCAGCGAATATGACAAGGAGAACAAGGGCGCATATAAAGGTTCGCTCCTTACAAGACTGCAATCCTTGTCCACAGGCATCAATGGACTGATTTTCTCCGCAGATGAGCTTACGGGGAAACAGCTTTTTGACAGCAATGTTATTATAGACCTGAGCAGAATTGGAGCGACCGAAACAAAATCGCTTATCATGGGTATGCTTGTGCTGAAATTGCAGGAATATCGCATAAGCGAAGGCTCTGCTATGAACAGCACTCTCAGGCACATTACTGTTCTGGAAGAAGCACATAATATCCTCAGAAGGACATCTATTGAACAGCCGACAGAAAGTTCCAATATTATGGGCAAAAGTGTTGAGATGATCGCCAATGCTATCGCTGAGATGCGCACCTACGGTGAGGGCTTTATTATCGCAGATCAAGCACCGGGGCTTATAGATATGTCGGTTATCCGCAACACGAACACCAAGATCATTATGCGTCTGCCCGACCGTGGCGACCGTGAGCTTGTCGGAAAGGCGGCAAACCTCAATGACGATCAGATAGACGAGCTTGCGAAGCTCCCCTGCGGTGTAGCTGCTGTGTATCAGAATGAGTGGATACAGCCTGTTTTATGCAAGGTAAAAGAATATAAGCATGGTAATGGCTCATTTTCTTTTGAGCCGAACGATAATACCGCATTGATGCAGAAAAATGACGATATATCCGATTCTCTGTTAAGGTGCATCATGGATAATGAGCTTTTCCAGAAGGGTGATAAGCAAGACCTCAGAGAGCTTAAAAGCCTGCTCCTGCGTTCTACGCTGGATTCACTCGTCAAGGTGGATTTCCTTGATTATCTTGCGACTGAAAGAGAAAAAGGCTTTGCAGAACTCAGATGCCTGATCTACGATTTCCTGAGAGCAGAGGACGCTATACAGTCAGCCACTAAGCATGATGATATTCATGAATGGGTTGATGCCGTTATCACGGAGTTGAAACCGTCAATTTCCGATTTCACGAAGAAGCAGATCGACCTTACAATGGCATTGATCCTGCACGAAAAGACGATCCGTGATCCGTCATACAGGAATATTTACCATACATTTACAGAACTCTACAAGAATGGGGGCGGTGTATTTTGAACAGCGAGATCAGCAAGAGCGAAGTGAATGAGGTTAAAAATCCCTCTACGGAAAACTTTAAGAATATTAAGCCTGAGCATGAAACATCGCCAAAAGAGGTCGATGATTTCTGGAAAGCTGAATTTCACGATCAGGCAGAACAAGCCAAGATAGAGGATACTGCGCCAGTTGATAACAATACTGCAAAAGAGTATTTTGATGATAATGGTACAAAATACCGTGAAGGTGATTCTCTGCTGCCAAATACACAATTTGAAGTCAGAGGCTATCAGTATGAAACCGATGATCAGGGACGAGTTGTATCAGCGGAAGGACAGCTTAGAATGCGCGATCCAAGCTACGAACGGGAGATGGAAGATGTCCGTAAGATAGACGGTCAGGAGTATAAATCGACAGACGACAGAGGACACTTGATTGGTCATCAATTTGACGGAAGTGACAAGTTAGAAAACCTTGTACCAATGGACGCAAAGTTGAATCAGGGCGACTTTGTGAAATTAGAGAACACCCTTGCCGATGCGGTCAAGGACGGAGCAGATGTTAAGCTCAAAGTTGAGCCTGTTTATGAGGGCGATTCCACAAGACCTGCTGAGTTCCGTGTTACATACAGCATAGACGGCGACAAGGATGCCGTTGTGTTCAAGAATGAAAGTGAGGCTAAAACATGATGAATGAGAAGATATATCAGGCTATATTCGATGAACTGAGTAAGTATCTTACCGCAGAATGGGATAAACTGATCGTTTATCTTGAATACGGTAATGCTTCCTATTCATTTGCTTTTTATATTAAAGCAGGAGACAAGTATATCAAGTGCTACGATATTCCCGGTGTTTCGGATAAGGAGCTTGCAAAATCGTTTTCTGCTATTGATAAGATAGTCTCAAAGGAGCGCAGTCAGGAGAAAAAAGCTCTCTGGACCAATATGACAATGACTGTGACGAAAACAGGTCAGATGCACACAGATTTCGATTTTACCGATTTGTCGGAGGGAACATATCAATTCAAAAAGAATTGGAAGAAGAAGTATCTTTGCTGAGGTAGGGTAAAACTATGATTAGGTTTTCTGATGTTAGCGAAAAAGGCACAAGTCCTGAAAAGTTAGAAAAACATAGCGATATTAAGCCGTCAGACGGCATGACCGATCAGGAAGCTGATGCATTTTGGAAAGCAGAATTTCAAAAGGCTCACGATGAGGTGAGCCTTGACGAGTATGATGCCTTGCTTTCTGAAGTGTTTAACAGGTCAGAAGACGAACTTGATATTGATTTTTGTATTGATGACAGACTTGCTGATCTCCTCGATCAGTTCTCGACTGAAACATGGGAGTATATGGACGATTCAGAGAGAGAAGAAATTATCTCCGAGTTTGTCAGCGCATTGAGCGAAGACTTAGGACTTGAGGATATGCCGGAAGTTGCTGTATTCGATGATGACGATGCCTATGGCTTCTATGCTCCGGCAGATAACACTATAAACCTGAATCGGCAGTATTTTGATGACCCCGTTGAGCTTGTAAACACCATTGCACACGAAATGCGTCACGCTTATCAGGAAAATCGTGCAGGCTTGCTTGAAACACGGGAAGATGCACTATACAGAGTAAATCTTGATAACTATATCTCACCGATACCGCTGCCAGGTGGTGGCTGGCTGTTCTTCACAGACTACCAAGACCAGTATGTAGAGGTAGATGCAAGAGCATTTGCTAACCTTTTTACGGAGGCTATGAAGTATGAATGATATTATTAGACAATTTTACGAGAAAAACAATCTTCCTAAGCCAATCGTTGAGCAAAAGGTCGCAGCTTTCAGCCGTCACAGCGATATTGCCGAGGAATTCGAGCAGTGGATCACGGACAGAACCTATAAAACAGAGGGAGCTGTAACTGTGGAGGGCTATACAGCCAAGAAACTGTCCGAGCTGTCGGAATACCTTGACGGCGACGGAGCGTTTGTCTTACTTATAGAGTTAAGAGAGAATCCTGAAAAAGCTCATAGGCGTATTATGCAAGGTTTTAAGCGAAAGTAATATCGAAAAAAAGAATAACAAAGAAAAATCCGGATACCTCATTGAAGTATCCGGATTTCATTGTTATAGCCTGCTGTAAAAGTCTTTGCTTATAGTTGTTTTGGAAAACTTCTATATGAGCGCAATCCTTTACTGCTATCCCTTTTCTTTTTGATATGCCAATATTACAGAATGTCTGCATAGTTTACACGTATCCATTCTGCTACTGTAGTAATAAATACAGAATTGGTAGGCACATCATTTGCACTCTGAAGTGTATTCATAAAAATCACTCCTGCAAGCTCTTCATTATGTCTGTACCAGCCTGATTTGATCGCATGACGAACTGCACGTTCAACGGAACATTCAGACGTATTATACGACTTCGCAAGCTGAGAATAGATCTCCTTGCTGAAAGTTGGCTTATGCTCCTCAGATGTGACACAAATCAGTATTCCGTCTCTCAGATAATGATACCCTTTTGTATTCGGGGAGATACCAAGATTCAAAAGTGTTTTTACGATTACTGCTTCAACGTTGTATTTCATTCCACCCACTCCTTCGATATTATAAGACAAATTATACCATATTCTGAGCCATTTTGTTATGGCAAATTTCGTCGCACTTTGACGAGTTTTGTCGAAAAATGTTGGTTAATGAAAAAAGAGCAGCCGAAGCTGCTCTTTTTATCAGTTTTTTATCTGTTTTGCAACAAGGCTTTCGCCGCAATATATCGCGCGAAGCTTTGGTTTTTCGATCTTTCCTGTAGGATTTCTCGGAACATCAGCAAAAATAATCTTATGCGGTCTCTTATATCTCGGAAGCTTCTGACAGAATGCTGTTATGTCATCCTCTGTGCAGTTGTGGTCTTCCTTTATGGAAATGATAGCAGCAGCTATCTCGCCGAGTCTCTTATCAGGAAGTCCGATAACTGCAACGTCCTTGACAGCAGGGTGACTTCTGAGGAAGTCCTCGATCTGTACAGGGTAAAGGTTCTCACCGCCGCTGATGATAACATCCTTCTTACGGTCAACGAGGTAAATAAATCCGTCCTCGTCTTCCTGAGCCATATCACCTGTATAGAGCCAGCCGTCCTTGAGAGTATCAGCTGTAGCTTTTGCGTCGCGGTAATAACATTTCATAACTCCAGGGCCCTTTACAAGAAGCTCTCCGACCTCACCGCGCTTGACAGCATTTCCGTTTTCATCAGCTATCTTTACTTCCCAGCCGTATCCTGCCTTGCCTATAGCACCGACCTTATGTATATTTTCAACGCCAAGATGTACACAACCTGGTCCTATAGACTCACTGAGTCCGTAATTTGTGTCGTACTGATGCTTAGGGAATACCTTCTTCCAACGGGAGATGAGCGAAGGCGGAACAGGCTGTGCACCGATGTGCATAAGTCTCCACTGGTCAAGATCATACTGCGAAAGGTCGATATCTCCCCTGTCGATAGCATCAAGAATATCCTGTGCCCACGGAACAAGCAGCCATACTATTGTACAGCCCTCATTTGATACAGTCTCTATTATCGACTTTGGCTTTACACCTTTGAGCAGTACAGCTTTACTGCCTGAATAAAGACTTCCGAACCAATGCATTTTCGCACCTGTATGATAAAGCGGAGGAATACAAAGGAATATATCATCTCTTGTCTGACCGTGATGATTCTGCTCGACCTTAGCTGAATGCATAAGGCTTGTATGATCGTGAAGTATAGCCTTCGGGAAGCCTGTTGTACCTGACGAGAAATATATAGCCGCATCATCATCGTCTGTTATCTTTACATCAGGTGCAGTACTTCCGCAGTTTGCAACAAGGCTGTCATAGTGCTCGGCAAATGACGGACATCCCTCACCGACATAGAAAAGGAGTCTGTTTTTGCTTATCTCGTCTGCGATCTCCTCGATCCTTCCGATGAACTCGGGGCCGAAAACAAGGATATCTACCTCTGCAAGATCGAGACAGTACTTTATCTCATCTGCGGTATATCTGAAATTGAGCGGAACTGCAAGTGCACCTGCTTTGAGAACTCCGAAATAGATCGGAAGCCATTCAAGACAGTTCATGAGAAGTATTCCGACTTTATCTCCTTTATGTACACCTCTTTCGATGAGCATATTCGCAAAACGGTTAGCTTTTTCATCGAATACCTTCCATGTGATCTCACGTCTGTAGTGACATTCAGGATTAGGCTCGATAAGTTCATATTCTTTCCATGTTACACGGCGAACCTCGGTTATTTCGGGGTTTACTTCCACAAGTGCAACATCGTTGCCGTATAAATCTGCATTTCTTTCAAGTAATTCCGTAATTGGCATTATGATTGTCCTTTCTGTTTTTACAGCTCCCGTACTTTGACTGATAAAAGCCAAAAAGCTGCAAAGCGATAAACTATTATTATTTTACCACAAAAACCTATGGAAGTAAATACTTATTTTGCTTTTTAATATACAAATCGCACTATACTTTTTTCAGCACATTGCATAAAATAGGGCACATCGTATATACAATGTGCCCTGAAAGATCATTCTGTTTTTTCTGTCTCAATTGCAGTTTCAGGATTTTCCTCTGAAACCACCTCAGCTTCAACTGCCTCTATCGGTTCATCAAGAACTACCTTTGTTCCGCACTTGTCGCAGAACAGCTGATCCTTCTTGATCTGTGCTCCGCAGTTAGTGCAGAACATCTTATCTTCAAGTGAGAACAGTGCAGCCTTGAGCTCGTCAAGCTTTGAATTCTTTTCCCTGATGTCATTTACTGTATCAACATACTCACTGTCAGGCTCATTTGCGATCTTTTCATACAAAGCCTTTCCGAGAGTTATGTAATCATTATTGATAGCTGTCTCGATTTCAGATATTTCGCGCTTTACCTTTGTCTTCTCGGCAAATTTCTTTGAATTGTTGGAAACAGTTTTTGCTCCGCGCTCAACAGACTCGCCAAACTTACCTGCAACGCCCTTTACTGAATCTAAAAATCCCATATCGATTACCTCCTGTATGACTTGAATTTATATTATTTTAACACAATTACTCTGTCACGTCAAGTGTAACTCGGCTTTTCGGTTATTTTAAATTTGACTGCGTTCAGCGCTCTTACAGCCGCATCTGAAAAATCGCTGCAAACTGTAGAATAAAGAGTCATTATAACATCATCAGCCGAAAGCTGGTCACCGATCTCGCAGTTCATAACTATACCTGCGCTCATATCTATCCTGTCATCTTTCGTAAGCCTGCCTGCTCCGAGAAGAAGCGATGTCATACCGAGCTCCTCACAGTTGAAGCCAAGTATTTCCATATCCTTAGTTGCCCTTATCTCATACTTCAGAAGAGGCTGCGGCAGTAATTCCACATTGTCGCATATCTTTTCATTTCCGCCCTGAAGCCTGATGGTTTCGCGCAGCACATCAAGAGCCTTACCTGTTCTGACAGCATCTTCCGCAAGCGCTTTGCACTCATCATAACTGCCCTTGCCTGAAAGCTCCAGCATATCCGCAGCCAGCTCTATACACACATCATAGAGAGTGCCTTTTATTTTGCCTTGCAGCAGTTCAACAGCTTCCTTTACTTCAAGAGCATTGCCAATATTTCTGCCAAGAGGCGAGTTCATATCGGTCACTACTGCTTTGCACTTTTTTCCTGCTGCCCTTCCGACCTTTTCCATTAGCTGTGCAAGCTTTTCAGCTTCTTCCTTAGTCTTCATGAAAGCTCCTGAACCGAACTTCACATCGAGTACAAGACAATCAGCATTCATGGCAAGCTTCTTGCTCATAATACTTGCGCAGATAAGAGGGATACTGTCAACAGTTCCCGTTGCATTTCTCAGCGCGTACATTTTCTTATCGGCAGGACAAAGCTCGCCCGTCTGAGAGATTATGGAAAAGCCTGTCTGTCTGAGAATATTCTCAAACTCATCAAGAGGCAGATCAGTCCTGTAACCCTCAATACTTTCAAGCTTATCGATAGTTCCGCCTGTATGTCCAAGACCTCTTCCCGACATCTTAGCAACACATACTCCGCAAGAGGCTACGATAGGACCTATTATAAGAGATGTTTTGTCACCTACACCGCCTGTACTGTGCTTGTCCGCTGTAAAAGGGATATTTAGCCTTACAATGTCACCGCTGTCACGCATTGCCGCTGTGAGAGCGAAAGTCTCTTTTTCTGTAAGTCCGTTCAAGCAAACTGCCATGAGCCATGCAGACATCTGATAATCGGGGATCTCGCCTTCGGTAAAACCTTTTACGAGCCATGATATCTCATCTTCTGTTAATTCCTGCGACTTTTTTGTTTTATTGATTATATCTATAATGTTCATGATCCACCTCCTATGCATTTATTTTACCACATAAAGTATAATATTTCAAGTGTTTTTGTGAAATAAAACATCATTTTTTATAAAATATTCATTATTACTACAAAAATCACAAACGGCACTCCCAGTACAGCACTTCCAAGCACGTTAAAAAGGTTAAGCGGCACATCAACTCCGATAAGTCCTCCGTATTTGTCAACGATAAACAATGCCGCCCCTCCTGTAACAGCCCCCACGATCATGGAAAGCAGCTTCTTTTCCCGTCTGAAATAGTATATCATCATTATCGCTGCAACAGCTCCGCAAATAATTCTGAATATTGTTTCTGTATCCATATTTTACCTCTCACATCAATATGTATCCAAGCGCGATTATCAGCTTTATATCCGCACCCTCTTTTATCAGCATATACAACAGTGCTGCGATCAGCAGCTTATCACTATCGATCTTTCCGTCCCAGAACTCCTCCAGTATCTTTTCGAGCAATTCACTTCTTTTCGGCTTGCTGACAGGTATCTCGTCCTTATGCACGCAGCTTTCGTTTTTTTCGGGAGGCAGATCGACTGCCCGGTTTCCGTTTCTTCCTCTGTAAAGCTTTGCTGTATCACTTCTCCTGCAATTGAAATCATATACCGACATCGACTTACCTCCCTTCTTTCATATAAACTCCTGAAGCAGACCGCTCTCCTTAGCTATATTCCATACAGCAATGAGTTTCATGAGCTTTATGGCTTTATCCACTCTTTTTTGCTTCTCCTCTCCAAGATGAGGTTTGAGTGCGAGAAGAAGATCCGTATTCTTATCCTGCTGTGAAGCTGCACTGATAAGACTTGTCAATTTCAGCAATGAACCGATATCAGGTTCTTCATCAGAAGGAATATCCTTTTTTTCTTCTGTTTCTTTATTCTCCTCGGATACAAGCATCTGAGCCAACTCCGAGAGCTGCTTCACACTCTCTTCATCAGCCAGCAGATCGCTTATCCTGCTCATGATATCGTCCATTGAATTCTCCTTTATTTTTTCTCTCCCGAGAGTTTCGCATACAGTGCTTTCGCCTGCGGTGAACTCATCATTTTTTCGACTATTTTCGGATTATTGACTGCCTGCTGAAATTTTGCCGCATCATTTCGGTTCATAGCCGAAAGAGCGCTGTCAAATTTGCCTTCCTCCAGTTCCGCACGAAGCTTTTCAGGAGGCACTCCTATCTTTTTGCTGACAACATTAAGCAGTCCTGTGATCTTTCTGGGGTCAATATTATTCATAGCTTCCTCCCTTAAATGTACATAATTTGAATAAAGTATACAATATATTATATTATCACTTTTCTGATAATATGATATATTGCGCTTATAAACTGACCTATTTCGTGAATAAAATATTTATATGGAAAAAATTTTCTTTAACGGTTGCTTTATCATTGTTTTTATGCTATAATATATTATATACTTCTTAGGGAGGGATCATTTTGCGTATTGTTGTAATGTCTGACACCCATGGTAATACTTTCGCACTCGAACGCATTATTATGAAAAATACCGATGCAGACTGGATAATACACCTCGGTGACGGCGAACATGAGCTTGATAATTTTCTGCTGTCACACCAGAAATTAGCACCTAAGATCATTCATGTTGCGGGCAATTGCGATTTTGGAAGCATGAGCCCGGAAATGTTCATTCTTCCTGTACCGGATCATAAGATACTTGCCACACACGGTCATCTTTACGGTGTAGGCGGATCTCTCGACAGATTAAAGGCACTCGCCATTTCAAACGGATGCGATATAGTACTTTTCGGTCATACTCATGTACGTTATGAGAGCTATCAGAACGGCATATATCTCCTAAATCCCGGAAGCGCTTCTATACCGCGCGACGGTAATAAACCTTCCTTCGGTCACATCGACATCTCTCCTGCGGGTATCGTTACAAACATAGTTGACGTATGATCTCCCCTGCTTTATATTTTATGCAGGCAATTTATATATGTTACAAAAAATCCCCTGAACCTCAGTTCAGGGGAAAATTTTTATTCGTTGTATTCGTCGGGATGAGTTTCCTTCCAAATAACGCTCTCACGCTTTAATGAATCGTCATATTATTTAAGTCTGGTTATATCTGCGGAGATAACACCATAGTTTCCGTCAACATCAATGCATACATCAGCAGTGATCTCTATAGCGTCCACACCGTTAATATCATGAAGAGTGCCATGCACCTTACATTTTTTATTTTCTGCATCAAGGTCTATTATTTCAATATTACTAAATATATCCACGCAATCATAGTCTATATCATGGTATTCTTCATTCTCTGCAAGATAGCTCTGTATAGCAATAGCCGAAGCAGATTCAGGCTGTAAGCCAGGTCTAATATTTGTTATTTTCCATTCACCATTATCAAGAATAATATGGAACACCTTTTCGTCGCCATATTTAACGTTCTCATATTCTTTGAAACCTTGCTTCATGAAACGTGATACAGTAAAACTGTTGTCAGTAGTCTCAGTTACAACAGGTTCTGATGTGTATGAATTCAATGCCTTCTGTCTCCAGTAGCGTGCAGGCATTTCTGTTGCAAAATCAGATACATAAAGCTCACCGTTGTATTCAATGTACGTGCTATTATTGATCGCAAAAGCAGCATCATCATAGTTGTCCTCTTCATATTTATCATCAGAATATGGTCTCAGATCGACTCTGCTTCCAAGCTCAAACTTGCTTACATCACCGCCAAGCCAGCTTGTAACAGATGAGAGGTCCTCTGCAAGATGTGCATTAGCAAAATCCTCAGGCAGTTCATATTCATCTGCGTACTGATTATCCTTATTTAAAACAGATGCAAACGGAGACTTGTAGTAGTCATAAATATCCTGACAGCTATGGAAGCGCTCGTCAGTGACCTTATAAAACTTTCTCTCGCCGCCAAATTTGCTCGACCACTCTTCATCTGTACTGTCATAAGTATAGAAAACGATACTGTCATTAGCATCATACGAAACATCACCGTTGCAAAGGATATTATTTCCTTCAATGTAACGGTCTGTAAGTTCTCTTGCAATAGCATCGTAATCATGCTCCACAGCAGCTTCCGAAGCTGTCTCAGTAACCTCCTCAACATCTGTTTCCGAGACATTTTCTTCAACAGTCTCCTCTTCTATCTCTGTCTGCTGAACAGCCTTTTTGCTGCTGTTATGGAGAAGAACACCTGTTGTTCCGACACTTCCCACTATAAGCATACAAGCTGCTGCGATACCTATATACTTTGATATACCGCGTCCTTTGTGTACATCTACTCCTGAAACATTAATATTATGTTCTATATTATTCTCTCTTTTATTCATGCCAAGCACCTCATCTCTGCATTTCTCATTCGGTTCTATACGGTCTGTGACCTTTTTATAATCATTTATATTCATAGCTGCAGCTCCTTTCCAAGGATATCCTTCAATTTCTTACGTGCACGATAAAGCTGGGTCTGAACGGCTGATTCACCTTTGTCAGTTATCTCGCTTATTTCTTTAATTGAATAATCCTCGTAATAATATAAGTGAATAACGAGTCTGTATTTAGACGGAAGTGACATTACAGCGTGATAAACACTGCTTTCTTCGGGAGTTTCATATACCAGTCCTGCTTCTTCAAGCGGTATTGATGATCTGGATATTTTATATCGCATTGAGCGGAACATATCCTTGCATTTGTTAGCCGTGACCTTCATCAGCCAACTCTTTTCCTTCGCTTCTTCTGTAAAATCAATTTCGCAAGAGAAGCGCCTCATAAATACTTCCTGCATTATATCCTCTGCATCAGCTGTATTTTTACAGTATGCAAAAGCAAGTCTGTAAACCGATGTATTATATTTGTCGTATATATTTCCCATTTCGTCTTTAGTCACGTATTCACTTCCTTTGCGCCTTTTGAAGTACTTCACATATATAACGTATGAACATTCTGAAATATCACACAAAAAAATAAAAAAATTATGGCATAAAATTACCGAGCCCATAATTTAGGCTCGGTAAACATTTTTTTAAGCAGCCGATCATAGTGCGCTGATCTTTTACGAGATCCTCTTGCCCTTTCCTTTTTTGCGCTTTTCTACAGGCTTTTCCTTGCCGCCCATATCCTCAAATACTCTTTCCTCAGCTGTAGGTGTTTCATCAATAAGCTCGGGATTAACCTCTCCGATACTCGTATAATACGGATTGATAACGTATTTCTGTATAACAGGATAGCATACAAAGCTGTTTAACAGGAATATAAATGCAGCAGGAAAGAATGGTAAAAGGAACCAGAAAACAGGTGTAAGCCATATCCTGAATACAAACATGACAGCAAGTATTAAGAGTGATATGATGAACACAAAAAGATTCTGCTTCAATGCTACAAATGCAAGTGCCAATGAATTCTTGAAGAGATTTTTCAGCGAAAGGCTTGTAGCTGTCATCATCAGGAAAAGATAGTGGTTCATCATTACTATAACAAGGAACAGACTGAAAGTTATGACCATAGGTACATACATCAATCGTGATATCTGTACTGCAAGTGCAGGATAAACACTAAGCGATGCAACAGCCGATGCCGCTATCAGACAATCAATAAATCCGACTATTGCTGCATTCTTGAAATTCGACTTGAAGCCATTGAAGAAGTCCCGAAGAATAAACGAATGCTTCCCCAGTACAAAAAGCCTGAGCACCTTTGTCAAGCCTGCTGTGGCAGGTCCGATAAGAACCATAAATGCTAATATGGAAACCACTATCACAGTCACTGCCGCAGCATAATTTCTCGTCAGAAATCCCAGAGCGATAAATCCTATCAGAAGCGGCAGGAAAAACAGCATATAAAGAAGATTAAGTCCAAAAAGATTCCATATCTTTCTGCCGACTATATCAAAAAACAGCGCTGCTCCTTTTTTCTTTGGAGCATTCTTGGATATTCCTACACCAGCGCTTTCATAATCCTTGGAAAAAAGACCCAATTATAATTCCTCCGTTTATCGCCGTCCGACAGCCGAGTATAGATAACTTATACCTCCGTCGGCAGCAGAAATAAGTAATGACATGATAATAAGTACAATAAACTTTACAGCGTACAGCTTTTTGCTGTTTCTATTGTCGTCACGGATATCTCTTTTAAAATAGAAATCAAACAGCAAATTTGAACTGCGTATCAGCTCGCGCACCGCAAGTATCGATATTGCCGCAAATGCAAGAGCTTTTGGTATCATCAGCACGGTTATATGAAGTATTCCTCTTTTTCCGAGGAGGGCATAAACTGCCGCAGTTGAAGCTCCGATACCTATACCGCGATAAATAAGCATTGCAAGTCCGAAAGGCTGTCCTACAGCAGACAAACCAAGCAAAAAAGCCGCTGACACAAATAATGCAGAGAAAATAAGGTCCTTCTTTATAATTGTATATATCGGGATATCTTCTCCTACAGACATGAATCCCTGTGTGAGCCAGAGTGAGCCTGAAATGTCACGCTTTACTGTAATAAACGAACCTATTACGACTCCTATTATAATGAATATCGTATAAATTCTGAAGCTTGTCCCTGTTTTTGGGCTGTTAAATGTACTTATATGTTTCATGTGCATCAATCCTTTCTACAAAAGGATATGCACAAAAAATCCGATTTAGAATTATTTTGAAAGCTCGTAAGCTCTCTTTGTACAGCTCTCACAGCAATTCTTTACGACCTCTGTGAGATTTCCCTCATAGAGTCTGTCAAGACCTGCAAGAGTAGTTCCTCCAGGTGACGAAACCATTTTTATAAGCTCGTCTATAGTATTTCCTGAATCTGTAATCATCTTTGCCGAACCGATAAGGCTCTGTGTAAAGAGCTCCTCAGCAGCCGCTTTGTCAATGCCCACAGAAGCTGCATAATCAATAAATCCCTTTGCAAAAAGATAGATAAATGCGGGGCTGCTTCCGTTTATAGCAATTATTTCCTTCATCTTATCCTTGGAAATAACGGCTGCCTTACCACATATCTTGAATATGTTCAGAACAACATCGAATTCCTCATCCGATACCTTGTCGTTTCTTGAAAGTGCAGATGCACCCTCACCGAGAAGAAGAGGAGTATTTGGCATTACGAGAATTACCTTAACATCAGGAATTGTCTTCTTTGCGATGAATTCATCACCAATACCCGCAGCTATGGAAATTATCACCGTATCCTTAGTTGTATAAGGGGCGATAGTCTCAAGAACACCTTCTATTATCTGAGGCTTTACAGCAAGGAATACATACTTGCAATTCTGCATTATTTCCTTCTCAGAGCCGCAGCCTTTTACATTATATTCTGCAAGCGCCTGAAGCTTTTCAGCAAACGGATCAAATGCGAAAAGCTCAACATTCTTGCCGAGGCTGCTTGTAGATATACCTTTCATTATAGCAGTACCCATGTTGCCTGCTCCAATAAAACCTATATTAGTCATAGTGATATCTCCTTAAAATTTAATGTCTGCTCAACAACTAAAAATGTGATGCGCAGATTTCCGAATAATATAAAGAATTTGCGCTTCACAAAGGTCGTTCGGTGCAATAACCGCCATTGGGAGGTTATTGAGAACACAATATTTATTATACATCATTATATACAAAAAAGCAAGTGAAAATTTTGTGATGTAAATTGCTTCAAACCGTTTTTTGCTGCGTTTATTGACATTTAAGTTCTGCAATGCTAAAATATTGATGGAGCAATTAAAAGACGAAGGCAAAATGGAATTTATCAAAGCGCAAAAGCGAAGGAATACTACCGTATTGCAAGCTTTTGTAACGCAGAGAAATTTCATTTTTGTCAAATATCAGATTCAGGATTTAGTTGGCACATCAATAATATAAAGTGTGTCAAGGGAGATGGATATGGATAGAAAAAAGTCAGTAAACGATAAAGCAAGCCGCTATTCAAACAGCACCGTTTTCTACAAAAGCCTCTCATGCAGGGCGAGTATTGTAGAGGACAGAGCTATAACCGAATACTGCATAAAGAACAAAATGTCAAAAAGCTTGTTCCTGTCTGCTGCGGCTATGTACTGCGTTAAGAATAATATCGATCCGCATGAGCTGCTATCAAGCACTGCTACATCGGAAAATTTTGACTACAGGGACTATATGGAAAATGAATACGATGAATGAATGTAAACTATGTCCGCGCAGATGCGGCGTTGACAGGACTAAAACCAGCGGTTTCTGCGGTGCAGGAAGCATGGTCATTGCAGCAAGAGCCTCTCTCCACAAATGGGAAGAGCCTTGCATTTCTTATAAGAACGGTGCAGGTACAGTATTTTTCTCGGGCTGTAATCTTCACTGCCGCTTTTGTCAGAACAATCAGATAAGCAATGAGCTCTTCGGTGAAAGAATATCTGATGAAAAGCTCTCGGAAATATTCTTGCGGCTACAGGATATGGGAGCTGATAATATCGATCTCGTAACTCCTACCCACTTCGTCCCGAATATCATCAATGCCCTTGATAAAGTCCGCCATAAGCTTCTCATACCTGTTGTTTATAACTGCGGAGGTTACGAGTGCAGAGAGACTATAGATATGTTAAATGGATATATTGACATTTACTTGCCCGACATGAAGTATTTCTCACCTGATATTTCCGAAAAATACTCCAACGCTCCTGATTATTTTGAGAATTCGTCGAAAGCTGTTCTTGCCATGATAAAACAGGTCGGGAAGCTCTCCTACAATGACGAGGGAGGTCTGCTTAAAGGTACTGTGATACGTCATATGGTCATTCCTTCTCACAGACACGACTCAATGAATATTATTGAGTGGATAGCTAAAAACACCTCTCCCGATACCGTTCTTGTTAGTATCATGAATCAGTACACGCCTTTTGATTTTATTTCTGACGAGTACCCTGAGCTAAAACGCCACGTCACTAAAATGGAATACAACAGTGTTGTAAATTATGCCGCAGACCTCGGAATAAACGGTTTTACGCAGCAAAAAAGCTCTGCTTCCGAAAAGTTCGTTCCGAAATTTGACCTTTCGGGAATATAAAAGCTCATTTTTTGAGCTTTTTTATTTTGGGTGTCACAAAAGTTGTCTTATGACTGTTATATGTTATGAAACGTTTCAAACGAGGTGATAAAATGGAAAAATATGACACAGAAAAGCTGAATACTCTGTACCATATCTACGAGCAGCCTATGTACAGGATAGCTTTTGCAATTCTGCATAACCAGGACCTTGCCGAGGACGCTGTTTCAGATGCTTTTATGCGAATTATGAGAAAACTTAATAAATTCGATGATTGCAGCAGTCCTAAAACAAAGGCATATATCGTCAAGGTCATAAAGAGCACTTCTATAAATATTTACCGCAGGAACAAAAGAAAGTTTGCCGAAGAAGTTCCGATAAGCGAAGCAATGCAGATAGCGGATACTTCTCAAAGAACAGAGGGATCCGATATTGTTTCGGGTATCCTCGGAAAACTTAATGAAATAGATAGAAATATAGTTATTTTGCGGTGTATCGAAGAAATGTCCTGGAAAGAGGTAGCTGATAAATTATCACTCACCGAGTCAAATGCAAGAAAGCGTTTTGAGCGTACGAAAAAACGCCTTAATATGAAAGGAGAAATACGCGATGAAAAATAATGGTCTGCCTGACTCAAAAGAATGGAGTAAAATAGTCGATGATGCCTTTTCATCAACTGAACAGCACGATTTCTCCTTAAAGTATGAGCTAAAGAAAGCTGAAATACAGAAAGGAATCACCATGAGCAAGACAACTAACTATGTACAGAGGCGTTACGCCGGAATGGTCGCAGCAGCTGCTGCTATCGTTATCGCTGTACCTGTATCGGTATATGCTTTTTCAAACGGAAAAAACACAGTACAACAGACAGAAGTTAACACTACCGAAGCAGCAAATCAGGAAACCACTGCTCCCGAATCAACGACATTATCGGGAAATGTTGACGATATTACCGGAACATTATCAGTTGCAAAGGGCGGAGAATACAGATATATCCTTAATTTTAAGCCAACAGATGAATCTTTGGCAAACACACAGAAATACGCTGTTGATTATACTTATCTGCCTGAAGGTTTCAGTCAGGTCGCTTCTTCTGCATCAGATAATTATATCACACCGTCAAACGGTATCTTTGAACCGCGTTACTTCCGTGTTTCTGCGGAATCCCCTGTAAATGAAAAAATCGATAATATCATAAACCATGAAAAAATAGATGAAGACAATGTTGAGGCATATATCTTCTACAGAAATTCTGACAACATTGATAGTGCAGAGCTGTCGTCAGTCAGCAGCCGTGTTGTTTACGTTCACTTCAAAGGAACTAATTTTATCGCTAATATATATGCTTCAGATGATGTCTCAGACGATGATCTGCGCAGCATGATAAAAGGTATGGAGCTTGTTGATTCTGATTCAGAAAAATCAAGTCAGTGGACCGCAAATGATTACCCTGTTGAAATGAACAGCTCATCTGATACAACATCTGATGCATACTCTGTCGATATGCTCAATAAGCTCAATATCCGTGACACTGTAAAATTTGACATTGACTTGTATGAAAAAGGAGTTAAGGCTCTTGAACTTACTCTCAATAATGCATGGATCCAGGATAACTTTGATGGAATAAACACTGATATTTGCGGTCAGCCTGTGGATTTCAGCGAATACCTCAGCAGCGACGGAAAGATCCACGATACTGTAAACTGGATAAAATACGGCGACGGAGTAAACACCCTGGACGAAACAGTTAAAACAGAAGATGTTGAGCTGAAAGTAGTTGTCCTTGATCTGACATATACTAATAACAGCAGTTTTGATTTTATAAACAATTATGACAACGGCGGCGATAATAACGCACTTGTAATATGTCCCGAAACACACAATTTCCCGAATAATACCATAAAAAACTTCTTTGCTTTTACCGATGACCTGTCCCCTTATAATACAATACCAATAAATAATAACAGTATTTTTTCAATAAAAAGCGATACTACAACAAGCAAGTACTCTATCGATATCCCAGCAGGTAAATCAACTAATGTGAGAATAGCTTTGCTTGTAAGAGCAGATCAGCTTGATGACACTTATATAGATCTGTTAGGCTATGGATGTGAAAATGTAAATGATTATATAAATAAGGACTATTTCTTCCCTGTAAAATCTGTTAAATAAATCTAAAAGGCAATACATTACTAAATGTACTGCCTTTTCTTTATACCGTAACTGTTTTGGTTATTATAATCTCTCCGCTAAGCATATCGACCTTGACCGAATCGCCCCTCTTTATTTCTGAGCTAACTATCATCTGTGCAAGACGATTCTCGATAAGCTCTGTAGTTCTTCTTTTGATAAGACGAGCTCCGTATTTTTCAGTCTCCTTTGCTGACGCTATAGTTTCCGCAATATTCTTTGAAAACTCTATGTCAATACCTATCAATTCTACTCTTTTTCTTAATTCATCGAGCGCCATGGAGCTTATTTTTGTGAGTTCATTCTGAGCAAGAGGACGAAATATAACTATCTCATCGATACGATTGAGCAATTCAGGTGTAAATGAACGCCTTACAGCTTCTAAGGCTCTGCTTTCCATTTGACTTTCAGCCTGTTCAGCAAAACCGATAGCTCTTCCCGAAGTAACTTCTGTTGCTCCGATATTTGAGGTCATTATTATTATACAGTTCCTGAAACTTATTCTGCGCATACATGAATCGGTAAGCGTTCCGTCGTCAAGTATCTGCAAGAGTATATTCAGCACACTTTGGTCAGCTTTTTCTATTTCATCAAATAATATAAGCGAGTACGGACTCCTCCTCACTTTTTCACAAAGATTATTGTCACAGCTGTCATATCCTGTATATCCCGGAGGTGCTCCGATAAGCTTGGAAACTGAATGTTTTTCCATATATTCCGACATATCTATACGTATGAAACTGTTTTCGTTATCATAAAGATGTTCCGCAAGAACTTTGGCAAGCTCCGTCTTTCCGGTGCCTGTGGGACCAGAAAACATAAATGATGCTATGGGGCGTTTTTCCTCTCTCAGCCCTGCCCTTGACCGATAAACAGCCTCCGTTATCTTATCGACAGCCTTTTCCTGGCCAATGATACGACTCGCAAGAACCGTCTTCAATTTTGCTGTTTTTTCTCTCTCTTCAACACACAGCTTACTTATTGGTATGCCTGTTTTCATAGATATTACGTCATTTATATCCTCCTCTGCAACTTCATTCACTTTTTTGCTTTCCAATGCCTTATTCAGATTTACAAGCTTTAACTGCTCTACTCCGATATACCCGGAGTTATGCGTGAGCTTTCTGTCACAGTTTCTGATCTTTGCACACGCACAGGCCTCATCAAGAACGTCGATCGCCTTGTCAGGTAAAAATCTGTCATTAATGTACCTTTTTGACAGTAATACCGAGCTGCGGATTATCTCGTCGCTTATCTCGATTCCATGAAATTTTTCATAGTTTCGCCTTAGTCCTTTTATTATCTCAATGCAGCTTTCCGTATCAGGCTCGTTTACCTTTACAGGTTGGAACCGCCTTTCCAATGCAGGGTCTTTTTCGATAGTCTTTCTGTATTCATCAAATGTCGTTGCGCCTATTAGCTGCAATTCTCCCCTTGCAAGCTGCGGCTTCATGATATTTGCTGCATCAATAGCTCCCTCAGCTGCTCCTGCGCCGACTATTGTGTGTATCTCATCAATAAAAAGAATGATATTATGAGCATTTGAAGCCTCTTCTATGCAGGCTTTGACTCTTTCTTCAAAATCTCCCCTATACTTCGCTCCCGAAAGAAGTGCAGCAAAATCAAGGGAAAATATAAATTTGTTTTTCAGACTATCAGGGACAAGATTTCTCACAAAAAGCTCAGCAAGCCCCTCCACTATTGCTGTTTTACCAACACCCGCTTCACCGATAAGGCATGGATTATTCTTAGTCCTTCTCGATAGTATCTGCAAGACTCTTTTCACTTCATTTTGCCTTCCAATAAGCGGATCATTTTTTCTGATCGCAGCGATATCAGTCATATTTTTCCCGAATTTAAAAAGATTTGGATACTTCGTCGGCTTAGGCGAGATAGCTTCTCTTAGCTTATCGTTTATCTCATCACCTGTCAGAAGTTCAAGTCTTTCACATATCCGCGCGATATCTGTTCCAAGCTCTTTCAGCATATGGCAAGCAGTACATGAATTCTCCTTAATTACAGCCGATAAGATATGCTCAGCCGAAGCCTGCTTCTTTCCGCTGTCTGATGCTGATCTATATGCAACTTCAAGAATACGTTTGGTCGCAGTCGTAAAAAATCTCTGATTCAAAATTGACGGAGTCCCACGTCCAACACTGCCTATGATCTCCTTTTTGAGCACATCGAATGTTACGCCGCCTTCTGTCAGCATCTCCGCAGCTTCCGTAGTTCCGTCACCACATATCGACAAAAGGATATGCTCACTTCCTACGTAAGTATGCCCCATTTCAGAAGCATACGCAATTGCACCATTAATTACATCTACAGCTTTTTTGTTAAATTTATCATTGTTTATCACAGTCTTCTCCTCCTTTGCTCTATCAATATTATGCCACATTTTTCTTGCAATAACTGTCGAAATTGATCGCACACAAAAATTGTAACACTTTTTTTCGCGTGGCATATTATGTACTATGAAACGCAGATAAAACGTTTCAAATACATCACTTTTAAGGAGTTGTCGAATATGTGTAATTCATGCTTTGGAGGAAATAACTGCTGGTGCATCATTCTTTTAGTTCTTCTCGTTATCATTCTTTTTTCGGGCTGCGGCAATAATGGCTGCGGTTGTGACTGCGGCAACAATAACGGCTGTGGCTGTGGATGCTAAAAAAGCAAAAGAGGGACTGCATAAAAATGCAGTCCCTCAGCTTGTCAATAAACCCCATTTTTTAAGGGAACGCCTTCACTTGCAAGGCGTTCCCTCTTAAAAAACAGTCCACTGGACTGTTTTTTAATTCACCCTTTGCGAAGCGCTTTGAGGCTATTTG
>Ga0256405_10003438_pt1 | contig 32640 bp, 24 predicted proteins | sample RumenRJG_02DNA_FD_189096 | JGI IMG/M metagenome (GOLD analysis project Ga0256405, IMG submission 189096) | Bovine rumen microbial communities from Lethbridge, Alberta, Canada - RJG_02 | ecosystem: Host-associated > Mammals > Digestive system > Stomach > Rumen | place: Canada: Alberta...
GTGTTGAGAATTTTGAGTGCTTCGCTGTTGGATAAGACTCCTATCAAGGAACTTTTTACCAAGGAACCTGAATATGTTGCAGATGATGGTCAATTGACTCTTAATTTTATTTAGTGGACACTAGTGAATTAATATCGTTTTGTCTTATCGACGATGCAAAGGTACGGCGGTTTTCGGGGATTCACAAATATCTGGCGGACTTTTGGCTGAGGTTGTGGCGACAGGGGCAGTGATCTGCGACAAAGCACTGACGAGGCGGCAGAATCGTGTCGCAATGCAGTTTAAAATGAATGCGTTATAAAGGTCACAGCAAGAATTTCAAAGTATTATTTGGTAGTTTCGGAAGAAATCATTACTTTTGCAACATCATAGTTAAACTTAAACACATAATGGTATGACAAACATGGAACCAAACAAAGGTGAGATCGTGATGTACCAACCAGATGAAACCATCAGACTGGAAGTAAGAATGGATGGCGAGACTGTCTGGCTCAGCGCCAATCAAATGGCAAATCTATTCGACCGAGACGAGAAAACTATTAGAAAGCATATTAATAATGTGTTTTCTGAAGAAGAAGTACCTAGGGATATCAACACGCACTTTTTGCGTGTTGATGGAGTTAAACAACCTGTAGCATTTTACACGCTTGATGTAATAATCTCTGTTGGCTACCGCGTAAAAAGTAAGAGAGGCACCGCTTTTCGTCAATGGGCTAATATGATCTTAAAAGACTATTTATTACGAGGACACTCAATCAACAGAAATCTAAAGGAGGTACATACACAGTTAGGAAAACATGATAAAAGGATAAGCATATTAGAGGAAAAAGTCGATTTCTTCGTGCGCTCGTCGCTGCCGCCCGTGGAGGGCATTTTCTACGACGGCCAGATCTTTGATGCCTACGCCCACATCATCAGCCTCATCAAGCAGGCCAAACACTCCATCGTGCTCATCGACAACTACATTGATGAGAATACACTTATAATGCTGAGTAAACGAAATACCAGTGTCTCTGCCACAATCTACACCCGCCAGCTCTCGCAACAGCAGCAACTCGACCTACAACGCCACAACCAGCAATATCCGCCTATCACTGTCAACGTCTGTCAGCACAACCACGATCGTTTCCTGATTATCGACGATGCGGTCTATATCTTCGGCGCAAGCCTGAAGGACGCAGGCAAGAAGCTCTTCGCCTACATCCGCATGCAAGAGACCTCAGCAACGGAACTGCTCAATAACATCAGATAATATCGCGTCGATTGCGACGGCGATTCTGACAGCGATGGGAACGACCTCTTGTATGGGGTATTAAACAAAAAAGAAAAGCGAGCCGTGAGGCCCGCTTTCTATTTTTGTCGCTATGACAATCGTCGCTTAGAAGAAGAGGTAGCGGTTGTCAACCACTCCTGCCTTCTGATAGAGCTCCTGCATGAAGCGGCTGGCTGCCTGAGCGGCCTGCTGACCGAGCATCTGCTCGGTGGCCTTCTCGTCGAACTTCACGCCCTCACGAGCGGCCTTCTTGAGCACCTGGAAGAGGTAAGCACCGCCGTTACCCTTGACAAGGGCCTTGCTGAACTCACCCTGCTTGGCAGCTGCTACAGCTCCTGAAAGAGCGGGCTCGCTGGCACCGGTGGCCTGTACGAAGACAGGAGCGGTGAACGTGATCTGGTTCACTGAGTCGATGCGGGCACCCTTTGCCTTGGCGGCTGCGATGTCGGCTACGCCAGCAAGCTTGGTCTTGATCTGCTCGAACTTCTTATCGCGAATGACCTCGGCCTTGACCATCTCCTTGACGGCTTCGAGTGAACGATAGCCTACGGGGTGGATACCGGTGAGGGCTACTACCAGCAGGTTGTCGTTGTTGCCGCACTCATAGAGGGGGCTCACCTCGCCTACCTTGGCGTCGAAGATCCACTTCATGGTCTCACGGGTAGAGCGGAGACCGGCCACGTTGTGCTCCGAGTTGAACATATCGCGACGCTCCTGCACCTTGAAGCCGAACTTAGCGGCGTTCTTCTCGAGCTCCTCGAGGGTCTTGTTCTCGCTGACATACTGGCTGAACTTGTTGTAAGCCTCTGAATAGGTAGCCTTTGAGAAGTCGATGGTGTGCTTCACGACAGCGACGTCGTACTTATCGACCATAGCCTTGCGGTTGGTCACCTGCAGCACGATGTTGCCCTGTGAGAACTCGATGTTCTTCAGGTCGTTGACGCTGAGGGTATTGATGGCGTTGAGATAGTTCTTGGAATCCTCGTCCATAGAAGCTGAGTTCTCGTACATAGCAGAGGTAAGCCACTGCTTCTGGGCGGTCTGACCGTACTTCTTGGCGATGGCCTCGAAGTCGGCACCTGCCTTGAGGGCGGTGTAGATGCTGTCGGCGGTCTTGCGGGCTGCCTCGATGGTAGCACCACCTACCTGGATCTGACGATACTCGATGCTGTCGGGCATCTGAACCTTTGAGATGAGCTTCACGACGTTGAGCGTGTTGTCGCCCTTAGACTCGAAGGGAGCGGTGGTCTGACCTACAGACATAGAGTCGAGCTTGGCTGCGATGTCTGAAGGATAGGCGCGCTTGGTAGCGGCGATACCTGTGTAGGGGAACTGTGACTGAGCCTTGCGGACAACCTCTGCGGGGTTGGCACCGCTCTGCAGCTTGGTAGAAGCCTCCTGCATGGTGGTCATCAGGGCCTTGCGGTCGGCAGCTGAAGCCTCAACCTGGAAATCGACATACTTGATGTCGCGGGTCTCGACGGTCTGCTTGAACATCTCCTTCTGCTCCTCGTACTTGGCCTTCAGGTCGCTGTCGTCAACTTTCACGTCGTTGTCGTTGATCGAAGAGTAAGCGATAGAAGCGAGCAGGATGTTGCTCTCCTGATTCTGACCTTCGAAGGCCATCTTGGCTGATACGGGGTTGGAGAGCATGGCGTTGCCGAGCAGAGCCTGATACTTCTGGGCCAGTGTCTGCTGACGGAGCTGCTTCTCGATGAACTGCCAGTACTTATAGATGCGCTCGTAAGACTCAGAGAGCTGAGGGTTAGAGGCGTTCTTCTTGTAGTCGTCGAGGAACTTGGTGAGCATGGTGGCGTCGAAACGGCCAGTCTGCTGATTGACGAACGGTGAGCGCATGAGCATGGGGTTGGTACCCTCCTTCATCATGTTCTGAAGCTCCTCGTCGGTCACGGTCAGACCAATCTTTGCGGCCTCAGCCTGGATGATCTGCTCGTTGACGAATGAGTTCCACACTTCGTCCTTGATGCTGTTGAGCTGCTCCTCGGAGAAGTTATCGACTCCCTGAGTCATCTTCAGCACTTCCTGATACTCATCGACGAGTTCCTGGAACTCCTGAACGTTGATTTTGTTACCTAACACCTCGCCTATCTGCTGACGCTGCTGGTTCTTGGTTGCTTCGCAAGAACGGAAAGCTTCCTCAGCAATGAAGGCGAAAAGGCCAAGACCGATGATGCACACCAGTGCGACGCCTCTTTTTCTGATTTTTCCTAATGCTGCCATTTGTTTTATTTAATTTTTTTACTGTTTTTACGTTCTGACTATTGTCTGATTTGCATAAATCGGCGACAAAATTACAAAATTTGTCGGAAACGGCGAAATTTTTAAGCAAAAATCCACCTATTCTATGACCTTTAGTCGCACAAGTTCGATTTTTGTGGCGGTATTCTTCACTATTTTGCACTCATAGTTGCCAATCCTGACGATTTCGTTGAGTTTCGGGAACGACTGGTATTCGTGGAGGATCAGGCCGCCAAGTGTCATATATTCGTCACTCTCAGGCAGGTCGAGGGAGAACATCTCATTGATCTTCTCAATCTCCAGACGGGCGGAGAGCATGTACTCGCCATCGGCTATCTGACGGGCCACGTGGGTGGAGTTGTCGTGCTCGTCTTCGATCTCGCCCGTGATCTCCTCCATGATGTCTTCGAGGGAGACCAGACCGCTGGTGCCGCCGAACTCATCGACGACGATGGCCAGCGAGCGCTTCTGCTGCATGAGCATCTTCATGAGCTTCGAGGCGAGCATCGTCTCGGGCACGTAGCTGATGCTGCGCACGAGGCCTTGCTGCTCTCTGATGCACAGCGTGGCGTCGGCCGCAGACAGGCGGAACATATCGGAGGAGTGGATATAGCCGATGATATGGTCGATATCTTCGTGATAGACGATGATCTTGGAGTGGCCCGACTCGATGAGCACCTGCTTGAGCTCCTCGATGGTGGCGGTATCCTCGACGGAGTCGATCTCCGTACGCGGCACCATGCAGTCGCGCACCTTCGTATCCGAGAAGTCGAGGGCGTTCTGGAAGATCTTCACCTCCTCGCCTATCTCGTCGTCGTTGCCGGCATTGTCGATGCTGGTCTGCACGAGGTAGTCGAGATCGACCTTCGTGAACTCATGGCCTTCGGCGTCGCGGTTCATGCGGATGCCCACAAGGCGCAGGAGCCCCTTCGACAGAAGGGTGGCGAAACGGGATATGGGATAGAGCAAGACGTAGCACACGTAGGCCGGAACGGCAAAGAACGTGAGCATCGAGTTGGGATTGTTCTTGAAGATGGTCTTCGGCAGGAAGTCACCCGTGAAGAGCACCACCAGCGTGGAGAGCAGCGTGTCGGCAGTGACGCGCATGCCGTCGCTCAGGCCGTAGAAGAGCGTCTCGTCGAAGATACGCGCAAAGAGGATACCATAGACGACGAGGGCGATATTGTTGCCCACGAGCATGGTCGATACGAAGTTGTTCGGATGCTGGTAGAACAGGGCGATGGCCTTCTGCGAGAGGCCGTTCTTCTCCTTGTCCATCTCCGCCAGCAGGCGGTTGCTCGACACAAAGGCTATCTCCATGCCTGAGAAGAAGGCCGAGAAGAGCATGGTGACCAACAGTCCTATGATGAGTGACGTCATGGGGTAACCCTCCTGTGTTTTTGCTGGAGCTGAGGGCGCAGGATGGGCTCTGGGGCCGCTGCGGTGTCGGCAGGAGCAGAGTCAGGAGACTGCGTCTGTGGCGACTCTTCCTTGCTCTCGCCCGTCATGTCTTCCTTGACGAAGGAGCCTTTGGAGTTGGAGATGGTATAGTGGCGCATCTGCTCGTCGCTGAGGAAGTAAGTGCCTTCCATCGTGCGCTCGGGCGTGATGAGCTTCGAATAGACATTGGAGTAGAGTTCGCGGCGCATACCGTCCCAGTAGAGTTCCTCGCTCTGGAAGATCAGACCATTGACGTTGCGGATGCGCACACGGCCGCGGAGGTGCCAGAGCTTCTGCTGGTCATAGTACCAGGCGGTGTCGGCTTGCACGTAGGCCTGCAGTTTGAATTTCTCGTCGAACTGCTCGAAGAAGACGCCCTTCTCGAACGACCAGCGCGAAGGCACCTTGACGGTGTTGACATCCCACCGCTCGGTGACGATGCGGTACTTGATGACGCCTGAGTCGCTGATCAGCGTATTGACGCCATAGGAGGTCATCATCGACACAGAGTCGCGGTCGTAGATGGCAGGGGCGGTATGCTCCTGTGCCTCGTTGCAGGACAGCAACAGCGCTACGGCAACGGCGACAAGGGTTACTCTACCTTCCATTTTGCGAACCATCTCTCATTGAAGGTGATACCGACATTGATGCGGAACGAATTCTCGGTGACGAGGTTATCGGCTGAACGATGCGACCACTGGGCGCTGATATTAAGCATCGAGCGATTGTTGATGCTGTTCAGGATGGGGATACCCAGACCGATGCTGGCGTGATACTCCGTGGGGCCTTTCTGCCCATTAATATTATAATAAGGTGTAGTCATGCCTGCACCGATGCGATAGCGTACATGCTGGAGATACTTGCGGCCATTGGGGTTTGGCGTCCACTCACCACCGACGTTCACCTTCTGGCAGTCGCGCAGCAGGCCAGTGCGCATGACGTAGTCGGCAGTGCCGTCTTCAGCCTTCACGTAGTCGGGATACTGCAGTCCTCCCCAGTGCTGCATCTGGAAGTCGGCACCAACGCGCAAGGTCTTACCGTGATTGTAGGCCAGACCGACGGTCCACATGGTGGCCAGCTCCATATCGCTGCCAGCGGAATAAGAGGTCGTATCAGACTTGTTGATGGCCGTATTGCGGTGGATGATCAGACAGGTGGGTTCGCCCTTGAACTTATGGCCCGGGGTGAATGTGGCACCGAGCACGAGCTGGTCGTTCTTGCCAACGGGGAACTCTGCCTGCGCACCGATGTCGAGCTTGAAGCTGCTCATCGTGGCCTGATACTGCTTGGAGAGCGTGTTGATGTCGGAACTGCTGCTCGTAGTGATGTTCATCTGATAATCGCCCCAGAGGTAGGAGAAATTAAAACCGATACTGAGGGGCTTGATGATGCGCCAGCCGGCACCGAGGTAGAGCTGAGACATGCCGCCATTACCATTGTGGGTGGTAGTAATGGAGGTCTGTACATCGTCGAAACGCTCCTTCGACGAGTAACTGTAGCCGATATTGGAGAAAGGCATGATACCGAAGCTCATACCAAAGTTACGCGTCAGGCGGAAGAGACCCATCACATAGTCGAAGCCGCCGTTCTTGCCGTTGAGCTTCGTTCCGCCCTCCTTGAACCGAGTGAACTGGCCTGAGAGGCCGCCATCGAAGAGGAACGTCAGGGAATCGACTGCTGAATAGGAGGCAGGGTTGGCGGGATTGACCTCGTTTCCCTTGCGGAAACCCTGGGCCACGCCACTCATACCTTTATTGAACCCTACGCTCTGATCGGTGAGGTCACCAAAACCATATTGGCTGTAGGGAGAGTTGGTGCCCTGTGCATAGACACCTGTCGCTGCCATTGCCGACAAAGCGAGGCAACAGAGGAATTTATTCATATTTTGTGCTTTATTTCTATAGAAATTCATTTCAGCGTGCAAAATTATCGAAAAAAAATGGAATAAAACGCTTTTTACTGCAAAATATAAAGTATTTTTGCATCGTGAAACAAAAAAATAACATTTTTAGGAGATTCTGCCTCGCTCTGCTGACATTAATGGCTGTCGGAGAGACGATGGCAGCCAATGCATACAATGAGGACTATCTGGCGCAGTTTGACTCCGTCGAGGTCAGTCTGCTGACATGTTCGCCCCACGAGGAGATCTATAGTCTCTACGGGCACAGCGCCCTGCGCTGGCACGACCTGCGGGCAGAAAGAAATGTGGATGTCGTGTACAACTGGGGGCTCTTCGACTTCCAGAAACCCAATTTCGTGCTGCGCTTCGTATTCGGACTGACGGACTACGAGGTGGGAGGATTCCCCTACCCGCTCTTCCTCGAGGAGTACAAGTATGTGGGCAGCAGCGTGACTGAGCAGGTGATCAACCTCACCAATAGCGAGAAAGCCAGACTGAGCGAGGCGATGAGAGAGAACCTGCGGCCCGAAAACCGCGTCTATCGGTACAATTACTTCTACGACAACTGTTCGACACGCCCTCGTGACATCATAGAGCGCAGCATCGAGGGAGAAGTGAAATATCAGTCGCGGGAAGACTATCAGCCCAGCTACAGGGAAATGGTGCGCGTGTGTACCCGTAACCACCCCTGGGCCACCTTCGGCAACGATATCCTGCTGGGCGTGAAGGCAGACTTCAAGACCACGCTGCGCGAACAGGAGTTCCTGCCAGAAAACCTGCTCTACGACTTCGATCGTGCCCAGATCTATAGCGACGGCATCTATCGCCCACTGGTGAAGGAAAGACGTATCGCCTTAAAGAACGGTGTCCAGGTGATCGAGAAAGACTTCCCACTGACGCCGACAGAGTGTGCCCTGATACTGCTGGGACTCTCGTTGCTCATCATCGTATGGGAATGGCGCTGCAAGAAGACGGTCGTCGTATGGGACGTGCTGCTGATGCTCTTGCAGGGACTGGCAGGCTGCGTGCTCTTCGTGATGCTCTTCTCGCAGCATCCGACCACCAGCACCAACCTCCAACTGCTGTTGCTGAACCCGCTGCCTCTGGGTTTCCTCTACAGCGTCATCAGAGGGCGCGACAGTCACTGGTGGGGCATTCAGGTCATATTGGCAGGCTGCTTCCTGGCGGGGAGTCTCCTGCAGCACTATGCCGAGGGAATGCTGATTCTGGCACTATGTTTGCTGTTACGTAGTGGTATTCATCTAATTTTAGACAAGAAAAAGGCGTGAGAAACCGTTATCTCTATATCACCCTGCTGGCAGTACTCGGCTGGAACGTCGAGACTCAGGGACAGACAGGCAACAGACAGGTGCCGCGACTGGTGGTGAACATCACCATTGACCAGTTGCGCAGCGACTATCTGGAGGCTTTTACGCCGCTTTATGGCAACGACGGTTTCAAACGGCTGACAGAACAGGGCGTCGTCTTTACTGGCACCTATCCCTTCGACCATCCAGACAGAGCCTCAGCTATCTCGACGATCCTCACAGGCACCACGCCTTTCTATCACGGCATCGTGGGCTTACAGTGGATGGACAGAAGCAGTCTGAGACCTGTGCGCTGCACAGAACAGATGCTGAAGCCGGGGGTCGCCACACCTGACAACCTGACGGTCTCCACACTGGGTGACGAGTTGAAGGTAAGCACCAACGGAGAAGCGAAAATATTTGCCATTGCGCCTTATCAAGATATGGCCGTACTCTCTGCAGGTCACGCAGCCGACAATGCCTGTTGGATGGATGAACGGACGGGGCAATGGACAACGTCGCAGTATTACGCGAACAATACGCCGAATTGGCTACTGAGTTTCAACGAATTAAGGAGGCTCAACAATATATCGAGAAAGTACGTTTGGAGACCGCTTGATGCCCCACAGGGACGGGCTGCCTTCGAGCATGTGATGAAAGGCGAAAACGGCTATCGGCAGTATCTCCGTTCTGCACTGATAAATTCGGACATTACAGAACTCGCCCTGCAGAGTGTCGCCAACCTCACACTGGGTTCTGACAGCATCACAGACCTACTCTGCCTGACCTATTATGCCGGGCTCTATGAGGATAAGCCTGTGACAGATTGTCAGTCAGAACTGAAAGATACCTACCTACGTCTGGACCGTGAACTCGGGAAACTCATCAACGACCTCGAACAGAAACTCGGCAAAGAACATGTGCTCTTCGTCGTGACCAGTACCGGCGAGGCCGAGACCGATGCCACCGACTATGCCAAGTATCGCATTCCGACAGGTACTTTCTACATCAACCGTGCCGCCAACCTGCTGAATATGTACTTTGGTGCCCAGTGGGGACAGGCGCGCTATATTGAGACCAGTTACGACAACCAGATCTTCGTGAACCACAAACTGTTGGAACAGAAGCGGTTGGACAAGACGGATTTCTACGCCCGTTCTCAGGCTTTCCTGACTGAGATGGCCGGAGTGAAGAGCGTCTATACCAGCATACAGTTGCAGAATGCCCACAACGATCATCTCTTGCGGATGCGTAACAGCTTCTCGCCCCAGCGTTGCGGAGATATCCTCATCGAAGTAGCCCCAGGCTGGCGTCTGCAGCATGAGGATACTGGCAGCAACCGTCTGTCACAGGTATCAGCAGTACCCTTCCCCGTCATATTCTACGGCGGAGACCTTCAGGCCGAGCATGTCAAGGGCACCATCACTACTGACAGAATAGCCCCCACCATTGCGAAAGCCATCCGCATCAGGGCTCCCAATGCATGCAGTGCAGAACCGTTGTTCTGAGGATAAAAGAATAAATTCTTTTGACTTTCGCTCTTTTTTCCGCGTTTTTACGAGATATTTGGAAAATTTTGAGTAACTTTGCACCCAATTTGTAACAAACAGGTGTAGAAAACTCCATTTAGTCAATAATAAAAAAAAGAAATACAATGAATTTCAACAAATTATTGAAGTCGCTGTTTGGTGATAAGTCCACCCGCGACATGAAGCTGATCCAGCCACTGGTGGAAAAGGTGAAAGCCGTATCACCAGAGATTGAGAAACTGGACAACGATGCACTGCGCCAGCGCACTAAGACCATTCAGCAGCAGGTGCAGGACGCTGCCAAGGAGCAGAAAGCCCGCATCAACGAACTGAAGGCCACTATCGAGAGCACCCCCATCGACGAGCGTGCAGACATCTTCGCACAGATCGACAAGATCGAGAAGGAAGTGCTCGACATCTACGAGAAAGCCCTCGACGAGGTGATGCCGGAAGTGTTTGCCATCGTGAAAGAGACCGCCCGCCGCTTTGCCGAAAACGAGGAGACCATCGTGACGGCCACAGACTTCGACCGTGAGCTGGCAGCCGACCCGAAGAAAGACTTCATCACCATCGACGGCGACAAGGCCATCTATCATAACCACTGGACTGCAGGCGGTAACGACCTGAAATGGGAGATGATCCACTACGACGTACAGTTGTTCGGCGGTGTCGTACTGCATCAGGGAAAAATCGCAGAGATGGCCACTGGTGAGGGTAAGACGCTTGTTGCTACCCTGCCTGTATTCCTGAATGCCCTCACGGGTAACGGTGTACACGTGGTGACGGTGAACGACTATCTGGCCAAGCGTGACTCGGAGTGGATGGGTCCGCTCTATATGTTCCACGGTCTCTCCGTCGACTGTATCGATAAGCACCAGCCTAACTCAATGGCCCGCCGCAAGGCTTATCAGGCAGATATCACCTTCGGTACGAACAACGAGTTCGGTTTCGACTACCTGCGTGACAATATGGCTATCTCGCCTGCCGACCTCGTGCAGCGCTCACATAACTACGCCATCGTCGACGAGGTAGACTCCGTGTTGATCGATGATGCCCGTACACCGCTGATTATCTCTGGTCCTATCCCCAAAGGCGATGACCAGATGTTCGAGGAATACCAACCGCTGGTGGAGAAGCTCGTCGGCGTGCAGCGCCAACTGGCCACACAGTATCTGGCAGATGCCAAGACGCTCATCGCGGAAGGTAACAAGCTGATAGAGGCTGGTAACAAGAAAGAAGGTCAGGAGAAACTCGACACTGGTTTCCTCTCGCTCTATCGCTCGCACAAGGCGATGCCAAAGAACAAACCACTCATCAAGTTCCTCTCGGAGGAAGGTATCAAGAGTGGCATGCAGGCTACGGAGAACATCTATATGGAGAACAACAACCGCCGTATGCCGGAGTGCGTGGAGCCCCTCTACTTCGTGGTGGATGAGAAACTGAACAGTTGTGATCTGACTGATAAAGGTACTGCCTGGCTGGCCAAGCAGGTGAACGACAACGAACTGTTCGTATTGCCCGATATCACCTCGGAACTCTCGGCTCTCGAGGCAGAGACTGGCCTCACCGACCAGGAGCGTCTCGACAAGAAAGACGAGTTGCTGAACCACTATGCCATCCAGTCGGAACGCGTACATACCCTCCAGCAGTTGCTGAAGGCCTATTGTATGTTTAATAAGGACGACGAGTACGTCGTGATCGACGGTGAAGTGAAGATTGTCGATGAGCAGACGGGCCGTATCATGGAAGGCCGACGCTGGAGTGACGGTCTGCATCAGGCTGTGGAGGCCAAGGAGCATGTGAAGGTGGAGGCTGCCACACAGACCTTCGCTACCATCACCCTGCAGAACTACTTCCGTATGTACCACAAACTGGCAGGTATGACGGGTACCGCCTCAACAGAGGCTGGTGAGTTCTGGGATATCTACAAACTTGATGTGGTAGAGATTCCTACCAACCGTCCCGTGATCCGTAATGACCAAGACGACCGCGTCTATAAGACCGCTCGTGAGAAATACAACGCTGTCATCGAGGAGATCGTGAAGATGCGTGAGAGCGGACGTCCGACACTGGTAGGTACGACCTCAGTCGAAATCTCTGAGTTGCTCTCGAAGATGCTCTCGATGCGTAAGATACCACATCAGGTGCTGAACGCTAAGTTGCACCAGAAGGAGGCAGACATCGTGGCACTCGCTGGTCAGTCGACAAATGGCTTGGGTGCTGTGACCATCGCTACCAATATGGCGGGACGTGGCACGGATATCAAGCTGTCGCCCGAGGTAAAGGCTGCCGGTGGTCTGGCCATCATCGGTACAGAGCGCCATGAGAGCCGTCGCGTTGACCGTCAGTTGCGTGGTCGTGCTGGTCGTCAGGGTGACCCGGGTTCTTCTGTATTCTATGTCTCACTGGAAGACAAGCTGATGCGCCTGTTCGCCTCTGAGCGAATCGCCAACGTGATGGACAAGCTCGGCTTCAAAGACGGCGAGATGATCGAGAGTCCGATGATATCGAAGAGTATCGAGCGCGCCCAGAAGAAGGTCGAGGAGAACAACTTCGGTATCCGTAAGCGCCTGATTGAGTACGATGACGTGATGAACAAGCAGCGTACCGTGATCTACGAGAAGCGCCGCCACGCCCTGATGGGAGAACGTATCGGCATGGATATCGCCAACATCATCTGGGACCGCGTCGTGAATATCATCGAGAATACCGCCGACTACGAGAGTTGCAAGGAGGAGTTCCTGCACGTGCTCTCAATGGAGGTACCCTTCACTAACGAGGAATATATCAACCAGCCACGCGAACAACTGACGGAAAATGCCTTCCAGGCTGCCATCGGTAACTTCAACCGTCGCACGGAACGCATCCAGACGGTGGCTAACCCCATCATCAAACAGGTGTATGAGAATCAGGGACAACTCTACGAGCGTATCATGGTGCCCCTGACTGACGGACGTAGGATGTACAACATCCCTTGTAACCTCAAAGAGGCTTACGAGACGGAGTCCAAGTCGGTGGTGAAGGAGTTTGAGAAGAGCATCCTGCTGCATATTATCGACGACTCCTGGAAGGAGAACCTGCGCCAGCTCGACGAACTGAAGCACTCCGTGCAGAACGCTTCATACGAGCAGAAAGACCCGTTGTTGATCTTCAAACTCGAGAGTGCGAAGGTATGGGATGACATGATCAACGAGATGTACAACCGCATCTGCTCGATCCTGACACGTGCCCAGATTCCTGAGATGCAGCAACAGGTGCAGGAGGCAGCCCCTGAGCAGCATACCCAGCGCCAGCAGTACACTGAGAGCAAGCAGAACATCGGCGAGGAGCAACTCTCCGACCCGAACCAGCGTGCCGCTGCCCAGCAGGACACCCGCGCCCAGCAGCCACGCACACCTATCACAAAGGATAAACTACCTGGACGCAATGATCCTTGTCCTTGCGGCTCTGGTAAGAAGTTCAAGAACTGTCACGGTAAAGGAATTGTCTAATATATATATTAAGGTATAAAAGATGATTACGATCCAAAATCTCAAGAAACAGTTCGGTGAGACTATCGCCTGCGATATCCCTGAGTTGAACATCAACGACGGGGATATCCTAGGACTGGTAGGTAATAACGGTGCTGGTAAGACAACACTCTTCAGGATGATGCTCGACCTGCTGAAGCCCGATGAAGGCGAGGTGACACTCGACGGCGTCAACCCTGCACTCTCGGAGGAATGGAAGGCAACCACCGGTGCCTATATCGACGAGGGATTCCTCATTGACTTCCTGACACCTGAGGAGTATTTTGCCTTTATCGGCAAAATCACCGACATGACGCAGGAGGAAGTCGATGAACGACTAAAGGACTTCGAGCGTCTGGCTGGAGGCGAGGTCTTCGGACAGAAGAAACTGATACGCAACCTCTCTGCCGGTAACAAGCAGAAGGTGGGTATCATTTCGGCCCTCTTCAACCGCCCTAAGCTGGTCATCCTTGACGAGCCCTTCAACTTCCTCGACCCCTCCAGTCAGAATATCCTGAAACACGAACTGACGGCCTACGCCCAGCAGACAGGAGCCACCATCCTGGTGTCGAGTCATAACCTGCTGCACACGATTGAGATCTCTACGCGCATCGCACTGATGGAGAAAGGACATATCATCCGAGATATCACTTCTGTGGATGAGAGTTCAAAGGCAGAACTCGAGAACTACTTTGACAGAGACTGAGATGACAGACTTCAAAGAACTCAAGCGGAAAGTGAAACACATCCCAGAGGGACTACCTAGTGTAAAAGTGTCGCTCGTCGGTGATACGGCCACGCAGTTTCTTGCTACTGCCATCCGTGGGATGGGTGTGGAACGCGGCTACAACATTGATCTTTTTGAAGCAGAATACAATCAGGTAGAACGACAATTTCTGGATCCGACAAGCGAACTCTACAACTTCGATGCAGATTTCATCGTTCTCTTCCAGTCCACTCATAAATTAGGTGAGAAGCATAGCCTGCTGACCACAGAGGAACAGGCTCGACTGGCAGACGAACGATTAGCCTTTGTGGCTTCTGTCTGTGAGATGCCTGTTCTGACCAACAAGAAAATCATCTGCCTGAACTATCCTGAAATAGAAGATACCGTGTTCGGCAGCTATGCTACGAAAGTAACAACATCGCTGACCTATCAGGTGCGAAAAGTGAACATGGGACTGATGGATCTCTCCCAACAGTACCCGAACCTTTTTATCTGTGATATTGCCGGACTACAGAATAAACTAGGACGCGACTACATGTTCGCACCAAACGTCTACGTCAGTACGGAGATGGTGCTGAGCATCGACGCCCTACCCTATGTGGCATCAAGGATAACAGACATCATCTGCGCCATCAAAGGACAGTTCAAGAAATGTCTCATTCTCGACCTCGACAACACGTTATGGGGAGGCGTCATCGGTGATGACGGACTGGAGGGTATCCAACTGGGACACGGACTTGGTATCGGCAAGGCTTTTACCGAGTTCCAGATGTGGGTCAAGAAATTAAAGCAGCGCGGCATCATCATCTGCGTGGCTTCCAAGAATAACGAAGAGACTGCAAAAGAACCATTTGAGAAACACCCAGACATGGTGTTGAGACTCAATGACATAGCCGTTTTCCAGGCCAACTGGGAGACTAAGGTGGACAATATTCGCACGATACAGCGCATCCTGAATATCGGCTTTGACGCAATGGTCTTCCTCGATGATAACCCATTCGAACGAAACATCGTACGTGAGAATATTCCCGGTATCACCGTACCAGAACTCCCTGAGGATCCTGGGGAATATCTAGAGTTCCTTTATGGACAGAACCTCTTCGAGACAGCCTCTTATAGCCAAGCTGACAAAGATCGCACAAAACAGTATCAGGTGGAGGCAAAACGCGTGTCGCTAGCCAAGACTTTCAACAATGAGGCCGATTTCCTGAAGTCACTCAACATGGTCTCTACTGTCAGTGGATTCACTACGTTCAACACTCCACGCGTGGCTCAGCTCTCACAACGCAGTAACCAATTTAACCTGCGTACCATCCGCTATACCGAGGCTGATATTGAAGCGATGGCAGCAGACCAGAACGTGATTGACCTGAGTTTCACCCTCGAGGATAAGTTTGGTGATAACGGGCTGATAGCAGTCATCATCATGAAACGGCAGGATGCAGAGACACTATTTGTAGATACTTGGTTCATGAGCTGCCGCGTACTAAAACGAGGCATGGAGAACTTCACCCTCAATACGATGGTAGAAAGGGCGAAAGTTGCTGGCTATAAGCGCATTATTGGCGAATATCTGCCAACACCGAAAAACAAAATGGTGGAACAGCACTATCCACAACTAGGATTCAATCCTCTGGAAAATGCTTCTTCCGCCCAATATGTACTGGAGGTAGATACCTACCAACCCAGAGAATGCTATATTAAAACGAAATAACACATATGGAAAGACAAACTATTTTTGAGAAGTTAAACGAGATTTTCATCGATGTACTCGACCTAGACGAAGTAGAGCTGACCGATGCTACCAACGCCAACGATATAGAAGAGTGGGACTCTCTGAGTCATATACAGCTGATTGTGGCTATCGAGAAAAGTTTCGGTATCAAATTCACCTCACTCGAAATAATGAAGTGGAAGAACGTCGGAGAGATGGTAAACAGCATCGAGGAGAAAATAGGATAGTCAATGGTCTTCAATTCCTATAGTTTCCTGATCTTCTTCGTAATAGTCTTCATCGTCTATTACCTGCCTATCAGCAGAAAGAACCCGTTATTCCAGAACTGTTGGCTCCTGTTGGCAAGCTATTTCTTCTATGGTTATGCCGACTGGCGGATGATACCGCTATTAGTAGGTGCGACCATAGTATTCTATTTTCTGGGCGGCCTGTTGCGTCGGGAGATGGACAAGGGAAATAAGAAAAATGCCTCAAGACTGACAACTCTCAGTGTGGTCCTTGGCATTGGATTACTATTCTATTTCAAATACTTGAACTTCTTTGCGGCATCTTTCGCTGAAATACTGCAAGCGGTAGGTCTGCAGGTTAGCTGGAGTACGTTGAACATTGTCTTACCCGTAGGTGTCAGCTTCTTTACCTTCAAGCTCATCAGTTATGTTATAGAGATACACAGGGAACACATCATGCCGTCGGACAACGGAATAGAATTCGCAGTCTATATCGCATTCTTCCCCACGATACTCTCTGGACCTATCGACCGTCCTGACCAGTTTTTACCACAACTCCGACGTGTACATACTCTCGATCATCCACTGGCTGTTGATGGCTGCAGACAGATTCTGTGGGGCTTGTTTACAAAGTTGTGCATTGCCGATAATCTGGCAATCATCACTGAACAGGCATGGGCCTCTTATACATCCGCTTCATCAACCCTGTTGCTTCTGGCAGCCGTACTCTACCCCATCCAGCTGTATGCAGACTTTGATGGTTATTCCAATATGGCTATCGGTGTGGGAAAAATCATGGGGTTCAAAATCACACGGAACTTCAACCATCCCTTCCTGGCTCGAAACATGGCCGAATACTGGCGCAGATGGCACATGTCGCTTACCAGTTGGATTACCGACTATGTCTTCATGCCATTGAATATTGCATTCCGCGAAATGAGTAACTGGGGCATCGCCTTTGCCGCCCTCATCAACCTGATTGTCATCGGTTTCTGGCACGGTGCCAACTGGATCTATGGCGTTTTTGGACTCTATCATGGTCTATTGTTTTTCCCATTGATATTCTCAGGAGCCTTTGCCAAAAGAAAAAAACTAAAGGTTGGAAACTATGGTCTGCCCAAAGGACAGGATTTTCTGAAAATGATTGCAACCTATGGACTCGTATCTTTGGGACTCGTCATCTTCCGTGCGCCTTCCATCGGTGAAGCCTTGGCTTTCCTCAGTGGTCTGTTTACGAATGGTCTGACCGGACAGCCTATAACCGACAACTATGGTAAACTCTACTGTTTGTTTGCCATCATCCTGTTTGCCTTAGAATGGATCCAACGCGACAAGGAGCACGCCCTGCAACTTAGTGGCAAGTACTTTACCCATTCACGCATCCTACGCTGGGCACTCTATCTTATGCTGATCATGCTCATCATCACGTTTACAGGACATAGCCAGGCTTTCATATATTTCCAATTCTAAGACAGATGAAACGTTTTATTCTCAGTCTCTCAGGCTTCGCAGCCATCCTCCTCGTAATCATGATTGCCATCGAGGTCGGACTGCTCTATAGGCCCAACGTTTATGCCTATAAACGTCAATATCTCGATACCCACGCCAACGATATTAAAGTGCTGCTACTGGGCAGTTCACATATCGAAGAGGGTATTCGTCCAGAACTGATCGGCGAAGGCACGTTTAACCTAGCTATCTCCGCAAGATTGAATGCTTACGATGCCGCATTGGCAGAGTTATATGTTCCCCGTTTGAAAAAACTGGAAGTCGTGGTGATGCCTCTAGATTATACCAATTTCTCCTTCGGACGCGTCCATCATACCAGTAATGACCCAAAGGGTATCGACTTGGCAAGTACCTGCCGATGTATGCATACGAAATATATGGGTACACGCATCGATCCCATCTGGTACTGGTCGGAGATATTGAACTCAAAGCTCAACTATATGTCACGCTTCTGGAACAAAGACACAAAGGTGTTGCAGGAATGTGACTCCCTTGGCTATATCCCCCTCGATATCAAAGACCGTAAACCAGGATGGGAACATTATTCCAAACCCGCAGGTATCGATTCTACTCTCCCAATAGACATGGAGGAATACAAAGCCATGTATGCAGAATACAAGACTATCGCCAGAGTCACCGCTGAAGCTGGGGTCCGTTTCCTCATCATCACGTCGCCTGTCAACGAGAACTACAAGAAAGCTATGGATGACATTATCAAGCAAGATATGCTGCGCTTTGTGAGTGAGCTTAAGGCGGAATATCCACACGTAGAGTTCCATGATTTCATTTATGCAGAAGGCTTTGTCGATGACGACTTCCACGATGCCAGTCATCTCAACGATTCTGGTGCCGTCAAGTTTTCCAAGTTACTGTCTGAAGTCATTCATGCTCACCATCCTCAAAATTAGGTATTTTGGCTGTCAACGACGGACTTGCAACCATGTTGCATAAAAAAAATGATTATCTTTGCACTCGATAAATACATTAGAACATGAAACTCTCAGAACTGAAGACAGGTGACAATGGTATCATTGTAAAGGTACAGGGACACGGCGGATTCCGTAAACGTATCATCGAGATGGGATTCGTCAAGGGCAAGAAGGTGGAGGTGTTGATGAACGCCCCATTACAGGATCCCGTGAAATACAAGTTGATGGGCTATGAGGTATCGCTTCGCCATCAGGAAGCCGATATGATTGAGGTTATAACCGAGGAAGAAGCCCATCGTCTGAAAGAACAACAGACAGCAGTCCAACTACAAATCAACGAGGAAGAGCATCAGGATGACTATTTACACCACATCGCACTCCAACAGCGCCGTACCATCAATGTGGCACTTGTGGGCAATCCCAACTGCGGTAAGACTTCACTCTTCAACTATGCCAGTGGTGCCCATGGACATGTGGGTAACTACAGCGGTGTCACCATAGATGCATCGGAGGCACATGCCTCATTCTTTGGCTATGAGTTCAACCTCGTCGATCTGCCAGGCACCTATTCCCTCTCCTGCTATTCTCCCGAAGAGTTGTACGTCAGAGAGCATCTGACGGAGAAGACCCCGGATATAGTAATCAACATCATAGACGCCAGTAACCTAGAGCGAAACCTCTATCTGACAACCCAATTGGTGGATATGAACGTCAGGATGGTCTGTGCGCTAAATATGTACGATGAGTTTGAGCGACGCGGCGACCATGTAGATCTCAAGACCTTAAGTATGCTCTTCGGTATGCCGATGATTCCTACTTCATTCAAGAGTGGCATGGGAGTCAAGGAACTATTCAAGGCCGTCATCCAGGTCTATGAGAATACCAGCAAGACTTCTCGTCACCTGCATATCAACTATGGCCATGAGATCGAAGACGGTATCGCCCATATCCAACAATATCTGAAAGCCGACGAGCATATTCGCCAACGTTACTCCACACGATATCTGGCCATCAAGATGCTGGAGAATGACTCACACGTGATTGATTACGTGGAACAGCACATGGCGGGAGAACAACGATCAGAAGAGCGCAAGCAGCTGATGGCGGCTCGCGTGAAAGCGGCAGCTCGTGTGCTGGAAGAAACAAAGACCGATGCAGAGACAGCCATCATGGATGCCAAGTACGGCTTTATTCACGGTGCGCTGAAAGAGGCAAGCTATAAAACTGGTTCGAAGGAAGATACTTATCATACGACGCACGTCATCGACAATGTGCTCTCGAACAAGTACTTCGGTCTCCCTATCTTTTTCCTATTGCTCTATATCATGTTCGAGACCACCTTCTCCCTGGGACAGTACCCCATGGACTGGATTGAAGGAGCAGTGACCTGGTTGGGCGAGAAAGTTAGCGAAAACATGCCTGAAGGTCCGTTGAAGGCAATGCTTGTAGATGGTGTCATCGGCGGTGTAGGATCAGTCATTGTGTTCCTGCCACAGATCCTCATTCTCTACTTCTTCATCTCACTGATGGAGGATTCCGGCTATATGGCCAGAGCAGCCTTTATCATGGATAAGTTGATGCATAAGATGGGACTTCACGGCAAGTCGTTCATCCCCTTGATCATGGGGTTCGGCTGTAATGTGCCCGCAGTGATGGCCACACGAACCATCGAGAGCCGTCGATCACGGATTATCACGATGATGATCCTGCCATTCATGTCGTGCTCTGCCCGTCTGCCTATCTATATCATGATTGCCGGCACTTTCTTCTCACTGCAATACAGATCGTGGGTAATGCTGTCGCTTTATGCAGTGGGTGTCCTTATGGCCGTTATCATCAGTAAGATTTTCACCTCACTGGTTATCAAGGGAGAAGATACCCCTTTCGTGATGGAACTCCCCCCTTATCGTTGGCCAACTCCCAAAGCCATCTGGCGACACACCTGGGAAAAGGGCAAGGAATATCTGAAAAAGATGGGTGGCATCATCCTCGTGGCCTCTATCATCGTATGGGCACTCGGCTACTTCCCGCACAACGAAGAACTATCAAATGAGCAGCAACAGGAGCAGAGCTATATCGGTCGTATGGGCAAGGCCATAGAACCCATCTTCATGCCACAAGGTTTTAATTGGAAACTTGATGTATCACTGATAGCAGGTGTAGGTGCCAAGGAGATTGTTGCCTCGACCATCGGTGTACTCTACAGTGGTGATGACTCTTTCGGCGACGATGAGGATTTTAGCAGCGATAACGAGAAATATACGCATCTACGCCAGTTGATGATGAAGGAAGGCATCACTCCACTGGCAGCCTACGCATATCTGATATTCATATTGCTATACTTCCCCTGTATCGCGACGATTGCCGCCATCAAAAACGAGACAGGCTCCTGGCGATGGGCACTCTTCGCTGCCTGCTATACCACAGCTATCGCTTGGATTGTCAGCGCACTGGTGTATCGCGTAGGGTTGTTCTTCGTATAAACATACCTCAGATGGAGAAAATCATATTGGGCATCGACCCAGGAACAAACATCATGGGCTACGGCTTACTGAAAGTCGTGGACGGAAAGGCACAGATGATCACAATGGGCGTCATCGACCTACGTAAGTTTCCGGATGCCTATATGAAACTGGGGCATATCTTCGAACGCGTGACAGGTATTATCGATGGTTACTTGCCAGATGAGATGGCTATCGAGGCACCGTTCTTCGGCAAGAACGTGCAATCGATGCTGAAGTTAGGGCGTGCCCAAGGTACGGCCATCGCGGCAGCCATCCATCACGGTGTTCCCATCCATGAATATGCGCCCATGAAGATCAAGATGGCTCTGACTGGCACAGGCTCCGCCTCAAAAGAACAAGTGGCTGGTATGCTGCAACGGCTGTTGAAGATTCCCAACGAGGAGATGGGCAAGTTTATGGATGCAACGGACGCGTTAGCAGCAGCCTATTGTCACTACCTACAGATAGGGCGCCCCGAAAGCGAGGTGAAGTACCGTGGCTGGAAGGATTTTATCAACAAGAACCAAAACAAAGTATCAAAACGAAAAACGAAAGATGACGACAATCAAGATAAGTAATGCGCGCGCGAGGAAACCTGAGTGGTCGATGGCAGAACCCGTTGACTTCACGATGGAAGAAGGAGAGCATATAGCCATCATAGGTCGTAACGGCTCAGGAAAATCGATGTTTGTAGATATCTTGACGGGGCGCCATCCTGCATTCCCCAATATGGTGGAGTATGGTTTCGACGAGCCGTATAACAATCTGAAACATATTACCTTCCGCGATACTTACGGAGGCGATAACGATAGGACATATTTCCTGCAACAGCGCTGGAACCAGATGGAGATCGACGAGGAGACGCCCACCGTTGGAAGCAAACTCGAGGAAGCTTATAAAATGGCTGGCGAGGATACGCCAGAGCGTCGCGCCCTGCAAAAGCATATCTATGAACTGTTTCAGTTGGAGCCATTGCTTGATAAATACATCATCCTCTTGTCAAGCGGAGAACTGAGGAAATACAAGTTAGCCTCATCGCTGTTTACCAATCCAAAGGTGCTCATCATGGAGAACCCGTTTATCGGATTGGATGCCAAGACCAGAGATCAGTTAAAGGAACTGATGAGAACACTGACAGAAGAACAGGGACTACAGATTATACTGGTACTCGCAAAAACAGATGAGATTCCCGAATTTATCACGCATATTGTTGAAGTTCGCGAGATGAAGGTGAAGGACAAGATGCTACGAGAGGAATGGCTCACAAGGGCAACAAAGGAGCATTCCCTCGGCCATTCGCTCGCTGACCCTCCTCAACCAGAGAAAAGACAAAGCTCTAGGGATTCATCAAGTACGACAGAAGTCATTCATTTTAATAAGGTGACGATACGCTATGGTGCAAGGACCATTCTTAAAGATCTTGACTGGATCGTGAGACGAGGAGAACATTGGGCTTTGTCAGGTGATAATGGTTCAGGCAAATCGACCCTACTATCACTGGTCTGTGCTGACAATCCCCAAAGCTATGCCTGTGACATCTCGTTGTTCGGACATAAACGAGGTAGCGGAGAGAGCATCTGGGATATCAAGCGGCAAATCGGCTATGTATCGCCCGAGATGCACCGCAGCTATAAGCAGAATATCCCCGCCATTCAAATCGTGGCTAGTGGACTGAAAGATACCGTAGGTCTCTACGTCAAACCTAATGATGTCGAAAAAGCACAATGCCGCAAATGGCTTACCAACTTTGGAATCGGTCATTTGGCAGACAGGAAATTCCTTGAAATGTCGAGTGGAGAACAGCGTCTGGTGCTTTTGGCTCGTGCATTTGTGAAGGAACCTAACCTACTGATACTTGACGAACCGCTACACGGACTTGACGATGCCAACCGCCGGATGGTAAAAGAACATATAGATGACTATTGTCAGGATTCATCAAAGACCCTCATCTACGTGACCCACTACCAAGAAGAACTGCCCTATTGTATCGATCACTCCATCTATCTGGAACGACACTAAATCGAAAAAAGGCTCCTCTACGGGAGCCTTTATATGATTCTAACATAGCATTCTTTACTTTCCATCCATCAACGCAGCCGTACGCACACGCGAGAGTGTCTCGGGTGTCATCTGCAAGTAGCTTGCGATATACACCAAAGGGGCACGCAGAACTAGCTGCGGCTGATTCTTCACTAAGCGCTGATAACGGTCCTGCGCACTCTCGAAACGAAGCATGTCTGCATGATGCTGGCTCAGAATTAGCGACTCCTCCAAGATCTTGCGATAGAGAATTTGGATGTTGACGCTCTTCATGGCCACAGCCTCCAATTCTGCCTTTGGCAAGGCTATCAGTATTGAAGGTTCCAAAGCCTTGATCTGCAGTTTAGTGGGCTGCTCACGAAAAAGGCTCTCGATACACATCACAATATTGTTTTCCGTAGCCATGTACTCGGTAAGTTCCTTGTCATTCTTAAAATAGAACTGTCGCACCAATCCCTTCACCACCCAATATATGTTGGTGCAGGTCTCTCCTTCTTTCAAAATGTATTCATTCTTTGTGAACTTCTGAGGCACGAGAATACTCTCGAGCATATCAAGCTCATCGTGCGTCATTGTACTGTAACGTCGGGCTAGTTCACGTGCCACGTCTCTAGTAGTAATGCCAATGTTAGCCATAATTGTCTTTTTTCTAAGGGCTTTTTGTATTTTTAGATTTTCAATCAAGTTTCAAGACTGCGAGGAAGGCTTTCTGCGGCACTTCCACATTACCTATCTGCTTCATGCGCTTCTTACCTCGTTTCTGTTTCTCAAGAAGTTTGCGCTTTCGACTCACGTCACCACCATAGCACTTCGCTGTCACATCCTTACGCACCTGCTTCACGGTCTCACGCGCGATAATCTTAGCACCAATGGCAGCCTGGATAGCGATATCAAACTGCTGGCGCGGTATCAACTCCTTCAATTTCTCACACATCCGTCGCCCGAAAGTAACAGCATTATCCTGATGTGTCAAGGTCGAGAGGGCATCGACAGGCTCGCCATTAAGCAAAATGTCCAACTTTGCCAACTTAGAGGGCCTAAATCCATCAATATGATAGTCGAACGAGGCATATCCCTTTGAGATAGACTTCAACTTATCATAAAAGTCGATGACAATCTCACCAAGCGGCAACATGAAATGCAATTCAATGCGGTTTCCACTGACATACTGCTGGTCGATCAGTTCACCACGTTTGTCAAGACAAAGGGTCATAATCGGTCCGATATAGTCGGCTGCTGTGATGATAGACGCACGGATATAGGGTTCCTCGATATGCTCAATCATCGTCTGATCGGGCAAACCAGAGGGATTATGTACCTCTTTAACTTCACCCTGCTTGGTGTAGCACATATAGCTAACATTTGGCACGGTCGTAATCACATCCATATCGAATTCTCGGTCGAGGCGTTCCTGGATAATCTCCATATGGAGCAGACCAAGAAAACCACAACGAAAACCGAAGCCCAGCGCAATCGATGATTCAGGCATGAAGGTCAGCGAAGCATCATTCAACTGTAATTTCTCCAGAGAGGCACGCAGGTTCTCGTAGTCGGTCGGATCAATAGGATAGACACCAGCAAAAACCATGGGCTTCACCTCTTGGAAGCCTTCGATAGCTGAAGTGCAAGGATTGGCCACCTGCGTAATCGTATCTCCGACCTTAACCTCCTTTGAATTCTTGATACCACTGATGATATAACCCACATCACCCGTACGCAACTCCTTACGGGGAATCATATCCATCTTCAGAACACCAATCTCGTCGGCATCATACTCCATACCAGTATTAAAGAACTTCACATGGTCGCCCGTTCGAATCACACCATTGGTGATCTTAAAATAAGCAATGATACCACGGAAAGAGTTGAACACCGAGTCGAAGATCAGAGCCTGAAGAGGTGCCTTCTCGTCACCCTCTGGATGTGGAATCTTCTCCACCACAGCATTCAAGATCTCCTCTACCCCCTCTCCTGTCTTACCTGAAGCACGGATAATATCAGAACGGTCGCAACCTATCAAGTCAACGATTTCGTCTTCCACCTCATCAGGCATAGCCGAAGGCATATCAATCTTATTGATAACAGGGATAATCTCCAAGTTATGGTCGATAGCCATATAGAGATTAGAAATGGTCTGTGCCTGAACGCCCTGCGTAGCATCAACTACCAACAAGGCCCCTTCACAGGCAGCTATCGAACGACTAACCTCATAAGAGAAGTCAACATGTCCTGGAGTATCTATCAGGTTCAAAATATAGGTTTCACCCTTATAGTTGTATTCCATTTGGATAGCGTGACTCTTGATGGTAATACCACGTTCACGCTCCAAATCCATATCATCAAGCATCTGGCCCTCTGTTACTTGAATGGTCTTAGTATATTCCAACAGACGGTCGGCCAAGGTACTCTTACCATGGTCAATATGCGCAATGATACAGAAGTTTCTTATATGATCCATCAATTATTCGTAATATTACAATTTGCAAAATTACAAAAAAATCAAAGAAAATCAGATATTTTTGCTTTTTTTTGTAACTTTGTACCCAAAAATAGCATTCGTTATGAAAAAGATTTGGACATTTGTCATGTTTCTAACTCTTTTGGCTGCCTGTCAGGAGTCACTGGAAGATAAATGTGAACGAGAAGCAAAGGATTACACCCGCCGAAACTGTCCGATGAAGATGGACAACAACTCCATTCTCGACAGTTTGGTCTTTGAGCGTTCCACTCATACCATCCACTATTATTATACCCTAACCGGCTTTGCTGATCAGGATAGTATTCTGGAAAAGGTAAACGCTGTCGAGGTGTTGCGCAACGAAGTCAAGAACTCCACGGCACTCAGGATATACAAGGAGAACAAATTCAGAGTGGCCTATACCTACCGGTCACAAAAAGATCCAAAGAAGATCAGGATGGAAGTGGTATTTACAGAAAAAGATTATTAAAAAATCTCCCTCCGTAACTGAGGGAGATTTTTATTTTGATTTTTCAGAAGTTGCTTTAATCTGCAACCTCCTCTGGTTTCATATTGGTATAGACCGTCTGCACGTCATCGAAGTCCTCAAGCTTCTCCACCATCTTATCGATGGTCTCACGCTGCTCAGGTGTAACATCCTTCAAATCGTTGGGGATACGGGTAAATTCAGCACCTGTCACCTCAAAGCCATTCTCCTCAAGATGTTTCTGGATAGCACCAAAAGAAGAAGGATCACCATAGATTGTGATGCTGTTCTCCTCTTCATCCTCGTCGTATTCATCCTCTACACCATAATCAATCAAATCGAGAATCATTTCGTCCATATCCAGCCCATCCTTCTTTTTGAAGGTGAAGACTGCCTTGTGATCAAAGAGGAACGACAAAGAACCCTGAGTTCCGAGATTACCGTTGAATTTGTTGAAGACAGAACGCACATCACCTACTGTACGCGTGGTGTTATCTGTCAGAGTCTCCACGAAGATAGCAATTCCATGAGGGCCATATCCTTCGTAGGTAACCTCCTTGTAATCACTCTGGTCCTTACCCATCGCATTCTTGATAGCACGCTCGATATTGTCCTTCGGCATATTCTCGCGTTTGGCATTGGCAATGATAGCACGCAATGCAGGATTGTTCTCTGGTTCTGGACCGCCTGCTTTCACAGCAATAGCAATCTGTTTACCAATCTTTGTAAATGTCTTAGCCATGTGGCCCCATCGCTTCAGCTTTGTTGCTTTACGATATTCAAATGCTCTTCCCATATATTAAAAATTTTAAAATTCAAAAATTATCTAAGTTCTGCACTGAGTTGCTTCTTGATATTGGTGATGAGTTTCTGCATGATAGCATCGATCTGCTTGTCACCCATCGTCTTTTCCTCATCCTGAAGGATGAAGTTCACAGCATACGACTTCTTACCTACAGGCAATTTGTCACCCTCATAGACATCAAAGAGCTCGACTTTCTTCAGAAGTTTCTTCTCTGTCTGACGGGCAACCTGCTCAATCTGTGCAAATTCCACGCTATCATCAACGAGCAAGGCTAGGTCGCGGCTCACTGCCGGGAACTTGGAGATTTCGGTGTAGAGAACCTCGTTTTTCTTGATGACCTTCATTAAGACAGTCCAGTTCAGCTCCGCATAATAGACAGGATTGTCGAGTCCGAACTGTTTCTGGAGCTTCTTAGAGATGATACCCATCTCCACAATTTTCTTGCCACCACGGTTCTCAATAGTTAGACCGTTAGAGAAGATGTCATTCTCTGACTTCTTACGAACCGTCATACCGGGCTTCACGCCAATACGACGCATGATATTCTCCACATAAGCACTCAGTTCAAAGAAGGTTGCATCTTCGTTCTGGTGAGCCCATGAACCTTCTACACGCTTGCCAGTCACCCAAAGGGCTGCATGATATTGTTCCTTGTAAGCTAGCATCGGATCGTCAAGATTTTGCTTCTCCGGTGTGAAAATATAGACATTACCAAACTCGAAGAAACGCAAATTCTGACGCTTGCGGTTCACATTGTGCTGAATACTCTCCAAACCACCAAAGAGCAGTGTCTGGCGCATCACATTCAAATCCGTCGAAAGCGGATTCAGAATCTTCACACAATTAGCCTCCGGATAGGTATTATGCTCACTATAATAGGCACCCTTTGTCAGAGAATTGTTCAGAATCTCATTGAACCCCTCGCCCACCAGTTGTTCACTGACAGTGTTAGCCAATTTGTGCTTCTGATCCTCATCACCCTTGATGACAAGAGAACTCTTCAACTGTGTTGGGATCTCTACATTATTATATCCATAGATACGCAGGATATCCTCCACAACATCGCAGGGACGCTGCACATCAACACGATAGGCAGGAATCTCAAGTGTCAAGGCCTCAGCGGTCTCGTTGAGCACCCTCATCTCCAGACTCTCACAGATACCCTTGATAGTTGTATGAGGAATTTCCTTACCCACAAGGTCGTGAACATACTTATAACTGAGTTCTACGACAGGGTTCTTCATCGGTTCGGGATAGACATCGCAAATATCCATTGAAACCTTACCTCCAGCCAGTTCCTGACAAAGGATAGCAGCCTGCTGCAAAGCATAAATAGTACCATTGGGATCTATACCGCGCTCAAAACGGAAACTGGCATCGGTAGAGAGACCATGACGACGAGCACTCTTACGAATCCATGTCGGATGGAAATAGGCACTCTCTAGCACAACATTCTTCGTTGTCTCATAAGTACCACTACCCTTTCCACCAAACACACCGGCAATGCACATCGGATCCTCTGCATTGCAGATTGCAAGATCTCGGTCAGATAGCTTATGCTCCACACCATCAAGTGTCTGGAACGGTGTACCATCAGGCATCGTCTTCACGACAATCTGATGTCCCTTCACCATATCAGCATCAAAGCAATGCAAAGGCTGTCCATAAGCCATCATAATATAGTTAGTAATATCCACGATATTGTTGATTGGGCGCAGTCCGATGGTCGTCAGTTTGCTCTTCAGCCAGTCTGGGCTCTCTTTTACGTTACAGTCGGTAATACTTACACAAGCATAGCGCTTGCATGCCTCTTGGTTCTTAATAGTAACATTGACAGGCAGGTCATGGTTATCCACCTTAAACTTCGAACAGTCAGGACGATGCATCTTGGTCTCGTAACCATTGCTCTTCAGCCAGGCGTAGAGATCACGGGCAACACCCCAATGGCTCAAACCATCAGCACGGTTTGCTGTGATGTCAACCTCAATCAGCCAATCACTCTCCAAATGATAATACTCAGCAGCAGGCATACCTACTGCAGCATCTTCTGGGAGAACAATGATACCATCGTGAGAAGTACCAACGCCAATCTCATCCTCAGCACAAATCATGCCATTAGACTCAACACCACGAAGTTTGGATTTCTTAATAACAAACTCATTGTCACCATCATAAAGCACACAACCCAAGTCGGCCACAATCACCTTCTGGCCAGCAGCAACATTAGGGGCGCCACACACAATCTGTGAAGGTTCGCCCTTTCCTAAGTCCACCGTTGTTACATGCAGATGGTCACTATTTGGATGAGCCTCACAAGTAAGCACCTTACCCACATAAAGCCCCTTAAGACCACCCTTTATACTCTGTACTTCTTCCAATGCGTCAACTTCAAGACCTGTCGATGTCAGGGCATCACATACCTGCTGCGCTGTCAGATCAAAATCAACGTATTCCTTCAACCATTTGTAGGAAATATTCATTATACCGATTCTTTAGTAATTACTCAAAATTGAAATTTCGAGCGCAAAGGTACTAAAAAAACAGTATATACACAAATTTTTCCCCTAAAAACTACTCAATACATTTCATTAAGAAATCTACAGCACCATTGATGCCAAACTTCCTGACGTCGATAGATATGTCATAGTTGCGTGCATCCGTCCAGTCCTTTCCTGTGAAAGTTTTCGTATATAGCTCACGACTATAGTCATTGTCCACCACCATAGCAGCAGCATCGCTCAGGCCTAGGCCGTATTTCTCAGCAATCCTGCGCTTCCGACAATCCTCTGACGAATGAATGAAGATCTTCAGGGCATTTGGATGATCGGCAAAGATATGGAAACCACAACGACCAACTAGTACACACGACTCCTGTTCTGCTATTTTCCGAATAGCAATGGCCTGTGCCTCAAAAAGTGCATGGGAAGTCTCGTCATGTTCCTGTCCATCGTATTCGGCCTTATTCATATAAGTGCGATAGAAATTGGTGAAGTCGTCACGCCACAAAGGATTGCGCGCAGCGATACGCTCCATCGCATCCTCTACAACAGGAATACGCTTAGCCACTTCATTCAATATCTGTTTGTCTAGCAGCTTAACCCCCAGACGTCGGGCTAACTCTGCCCCAATCTCATGACCGCCAGTTCCGAACTGACGACTAATGGTAATTACAAATTGTTCTTCTCTGTTCATGGCGCTCCAAAAGTTAGTTAAACATTATTTCAACGCAAAGATAAAAAAAAGATTTGGAAGTTCCAAATCTTTTCACATTATTTTTGCAAATATGCAGCAACCATTTCCGCACATCGCTCTCCATCAACACCTGCTGACACAATGCCTCCTGCGTAACCCGCTCCCTCACCACAGGGGAAAAGTCCCCGGATACGAATATGCTGGAGGGTCTCATGATCTCTGACGATACGGATTGGTGATGAAGTACGTGTCTCCACAGCAATGAGCACAGCCTCATTTGTAAGGAAGCCATGAGCCTGACGACCAAAAGCCTTGAACCCCTCCTGCAGACGATGTGAAATCATCTTCGGCAACCAGAAATGCAAAGGACTGGAAATCAGGCCTGGGGCATACGAAGACTTTGGCAAATCATAGCTCAGTCGGCCATTTACAAAGTCTGCCATACGTTGAGCAGGGGCTGTCTGCCGCATATTTCCCTGTTGCCAGCACACCCGTTCTAACTGTTGTTGGAACCGCATTAGCTTCAACACGTCATTCCCTTCAACATCCTCTGGCCGTATCTCTACCACCATACCACTATTACTCCATGCCGTACCACGACTAGCAGGACTCATGCCATTGACCACAATTTGTTCTTTGTCGGTCGCTGCAGGTATCACAAAGCCCCCCGGACACATACAGAAAGAATAGACACCGCGTCCTTCAACCTGAGTTACCATCGCATATTCTGCAGCCGGTAAATATTTGCCGCGTCCCTGCTTGGAATGGTATTGAATCTGGTCGATCAATCGAGAGGGATGTTCAAGTCGAACACCAACAGCAATACCCTTAGCTTCTAACTCAACCTTTGCTTCATCTAAATAACGATAAACGTCTCTTGCTGAGTGACCTGTAGCTAAAATAACAGGGCCACAAAGCTCTTTTTCAAGGTATTCTCCATTTACAAATTCTTCAGCAATGACACCCACCACTTGACTATTCTTGTCATCCATCACCAGTCGCGTCATCTTCGTCTGGAAGTGTACCTCACCGCCATTGTTGATTATCGTATGACGCATAGTCTCAATGACCTTTGGCAATTTATCTGTACCAATGTGCGGATGAGCATCAGCTAAGATTGCTGTTGATGCCCCATGCTGACAAAAAACATTCAATATTTTATCCGTATTACCACGTTTCTTCGAGCGTGTATAGAGCTTGCCATCGGAATAGGCACCAGCCCCACCCTCGCCAAAACAGTAATTGCTCTCACTATCAACTTTCTGAGTCCTGGTGATATTCGCCAAATCCTGCTTGCGATCGTGAACATTTTTACCACGTTCCAGAACAACGGGTCTAAGGCCGAGTTCAATGAGTCTTAAGGCAGCAAAAAGTCCTCCAGGCCCAGCTCCCACGACAATCACCTGCGGACATCCTTCAACATTTGGATAGTCCGTCTTCACATAAGCATCATCTTGAGGCAGTTCATTTACGTAAACCCGCACCTTGAGGTTGACGAAAATCTGCCGCTGACGGGCATCGATACTTCGTTTCAAAATTCGGACGCCATAGACAGTCCTTACGTCAAAACCATACTCGTCGGCTAACCAAACTTTCAATCTGTCTTCTTGTGCCGCAACCTCTGGCACTACTCTGATTTGATATTCATTAACCATGCAGACACATTCTCTTTTGTTCAGTATTTGATATCCTCAAGAAATAGCGCATGACCAGGCATCGACTCACCGGCTTCTGTACGCTTTCCACTCTCTAGAACTTTACGGAATTCATCCAATGACAACCTACCTCTTCCAACTTCCAAAAGAGTACCAACCACAGCACGTACCATGTTACGCAGAAAACGATTGGCTGTTATTTCAAAATACCAGTCGGTAGATGATGTCTGATGCCACTCTGCAGCCATCACATGACAGATAGTAGTCTTCACATCGGCACCACTCTTACAAAAGGCCCCAAAATCCTCCCAGTCTTTCAGCAGTCGCGCTGCTTCGTTCATCTTTGCAAAATCCAATGGATAATGAATCTCACAGGAATAAGCACTTCGAAAGGGATCCTTCACTGTATGTATATAATAATGGTATGTCCGTGATATGGCAGAAAACCGGGCATGGAGGGCATTACTAACCAGTTCTACTTTCTGTACGGCAATATCGTAAGGCAGTAACTTATTCAATTTATAGGCTAGTTGGTCACAGTTGATTCCTTCTTTGGCCATAAAGGCCGCGGTTGTATCAAAATGAGCCACCATCATCTTGGCATGAACCCCAGCATCAGTCCGCCCAGCACCAGTAACAACGACTTTCTCCCTGAGCAATATGGAAAGGGCCTGTTGCAGTCGTTCCTGCACAGAGTCACCATTAGGTTGAATCTGCCAGCCATGATAGCGTGTACCGTCGTAGCTGAAGGTAACAAAATATCGACGCATTCTTATTGCATTTTTATTTACATTCCAACACGCATTTTAAACAAAAAAGCCCCGAAGATAAGTATTATCCTCAGGGCACAGAATAAAAGTGGCGGCCTCCTACTCTCCCGCATTGCATTGCAGTACCATCGGCGCAGGCGGGCTTAACTTCTCTGTTCGGAATGGGAAGAGGTGGGACCCCGCTGCAATAACCACCTGATATGGGGTTTGACAGCTTGCACACAAGACCTGCCAGTAACGACTCCGTCTCCGGAAACACATTACATCTGATAATACCAGCACGGCAAAAGCATTCGGGCAATTAGTAGTGCTCGGCTTTGACGTCACCGTCTTTACACCTGCACCCTATCAACGTCATCGTCTATGACGACCCTCAATGGAGTCC
>Ga0256405_10003439_pt1 | contig 32614 bp, 27 predicted proteins | sample RumenRJG_02DNA_FD_189096 | JGI IMG/M metagenome (GOLD analysis project Ga0256405, IMG submission 189096) | Bovine rumen microbial communities from Lethbridge, Alberta, Canada - RJG_02 | ecosystem: Host-associated > Mammals > Digestive system > Stomach > Rumen | place: Canada: Alberta...
TATAGAATTTTGCATCCAAATGCAGTTTTGAGCATAAAAATTGACAAAGTTGTAGTTCCGACAAATGTCATTAAACAGACAATTTTCTTTATGCTCGGATTTTTCCTGATTTTTATTGTCAGTGCACTTTTAGTTATCGGAATTGAGGGTGATATTGTAATCGGTGTAACCTCTGCCATTGCATCGTTAGGGGACGTCGGGCCTGCTTTGGGGCATGTTATCGGGCCGATGGGGAATTATTCGTCACTTTCGTTTTGGACAAAGATTATATTTATCTTCAACATGCTTGTCGGTCGTCTTGAAATTATTCCGTTCCTCGTACTTTTCAGAAAAGAATCGTGGAAGGTGAAGTAAATAAATATGTTAAGTTCATTTCAGGAGAAGTTTGGGAGTTTGAAAGTTTGAAGGTTTGCAAGTACATTTCAAATTAATTAATAACTGTAATGAACTTCAAACATCAAATCTGCAAACCTGCAAACCTGCAAACTATCTTAATAACCCGATACAAACCTATCTGCTTATATTCCTTCCTTTATAAAAATTTACAACCACTTTACAATTTTCGGATAATATAATAGAATTTTATTATAGAAAGCAGTAGTGCTTTAGACAAAAAGAACGGTGTCCCCGTTCTTTTTTCAGTAATAAAATAAGTTAGCGGGTTTGAAAGATTGCAGGTTTGCAAGTTTATTTCAAAATTAATAACCGTTACGAACTTCAAACTCTCAAACTTCAAACTTGCCAAACTTAAAAGAAGAAAGGTCGGTATAAATATGCGCACGGAAGTAAACAGGTTGGAAATATTGGCAAACATCACTCCGCTGATTGAAAATACCGCTATGCGTTATAATCTTATACCGATAGAAATTGATTTTTCAAAAGAAAATCACCGTTGGTTTTTGCGAATATTTTTGTATTCAAAAGAACGTGATATTACGCTTGATGACTGCGAAAACATCACAAGAAGCCTTGAGGGGTTTTTTGATGAACTTATCCCTGTCAAATATTATCTTGAGGTTTCATCACCGGGGTTAGAGCGTAAATTCAAATCAGAGAAGGAATTTATCATCTTCAAGGGCAGAAGAATAAGCCTGAAACTCAAAGAGCCCTTAGAGGGCGAAACCGAAAAAATCTTTAAAGGTGAACTTGTTGATTATGATACAAATGAGGGTTTGACCTTTTTCAGATTTGATGACGGGCAGGAATTGCACATTCCAAAAGATAATATCGGTTCAGCAAAGTTGTATATAGATTAGAGTTTGCAGGTTTTAAGTTTGGAGTTTGTAAGTTCTTATCAATGTTAGGATTATTAAAATATGAATTATAAAGATTTAGAAGCATGGAAAAAATCAATAGAGTTAGTAAAAGAGGTATATAAAATTACCATGCGGTTTCCAAATGAGGAACAGTTTGGGTTAACTTCTCAAATTAAGCGTGCAGTTATATCAATACCATCTAATATTGCAGAAGGATGTGCTCGTTTTTCAAATAAAGACAGTGCAAGATTTATTGATATTTCAATAGGATCTGTTGCTGAAGTAGAAACACAATTGATTATTGCACAAGAATTAGATTATGTCGATAATATTGAACTTGAATTAGAACATTTAAAACAATTAAGCGGACTTTTAGTAGGTCTGAAAAGATATTTGTCGGCAAATCAAAATTCTGATTAAAATGTAAAGAACTTTCAAACTTGCAAACTCACAAACTTGCAAACTAAATAACAATTATTAATACAATAAAGGAGAATAAACAAATGATTAAAATCGGAGCAGGAAACTTAAACGAAGTTTTCGAAGAACTGGAAAGAGAAAAAGGAATTTCAAGAGAGGTTATCGTATCATCACTTTGCGATGCTATGGTTGCGGCTTACAAAAAACATTTGAGAGTGAAAGAAATTGAAAATGTTGAAGCAATTCTTGACGAACAGGGCGGTGAAATCGGTATTTTCAAAGGTAAAACCGTTGTAAAAAAAGTTGCTGATGAAGAAAACGAAATTTCTTTAAAAGATGCAAAAGAAATTGATGAAGATGTAGAACTCGGCGACGAAGTTAAACTTGAAGTAACACCTGAACAATTCGGAAGAATTGCAGCACAGGCAGCAAATCAGGTTTTGACTCAAAGAATTCGTGAAGCGGAAAGAAATCTTGTTCTGAATGAATTTTTGGATAAAAAAGGTACTTTGATAACAGGTATAATCCAAAAAGTTGATGAAAGAAGAAATGTCATTGTTAATATCGGCAAAATCGACGCTATTATGCCGAGAAAAGAACAAATTCCGGGAGAATTTTACAAACCCGGCAACAGAATCAGAGTTTTTGTACTTAACGTAAAAGAAACAACAAGATTACCGCAGGTAATCGTTTCTCACGCACATCCTGAAATCGTTAGAGAATTGTTTGAACTTGAAGTTCCTGAAATTGAAGACGGAATTGTCGAAATCAAATCAATTTCGCGTGAAGCAGGTTACAGAACAAAAATTGCCGTATGGTCAAATGATCCCGAAGTTGATTCGGTTGGCGCATGCATAGGGCCGAGAGGGGCAAGAATACAGACTATTGTAAGCGAACTTAAAAACGAAAAAATTGATATCGTAAGATATTCGCTTGATCCTGTTGAATATATAGTAAATTCATTATCACCTGCAAGAGTAGTTTCGGTTGATATTATGGCAGATGACGAAGAAGCACACGAAGCATTGGTTGTTGTTCCTGATGACCAGTTGTCGCTTGCTATCGGCCGTGAAGGTCAAAATGTCAGACTTGCTCACAAACTGACAAACTGGAAAATTGATATTAAATCAGTTTCTCAGATGGAAAGAGCCGAATCCGAAGCGCAAAATTATTCTGATGAACCTCAATACGAGGAAGAAGAAAATGAAGTTGAAAATATCATGAATTCTGAAGAACTTCAGGAAGAAATCGAAGAAGAAATGAATCAACAGGCTTTGGATGAAGAAGATATTCAGGCTGAAGAAGAAGTTTCTGAAGAAAGCGAAGAATCGGAAGAATAATTATAATTAGTAAAATAATACTATTTTAAAGAGTCCTCAGGAATGAGGGCTCTTTAATTGTAAACTTTTATATTAATTCTTTTTAATTAGGCTTTAAATTTAAAAAAACATGGTGAATAATATATATATCGGATATACATTTACCCAAGGGAAACGGAGTTAATATGAACAAACGCTGGTATGAAATGTCGCCTGATGTGTGCTTACTCATTGGCAAGGTCGAAATGGCATTGGGCAATGACAGAATCAAGTATGCAGGACAGATTCTGCTTGAATTAAAAAAAGCAGGCTACAATTTTGAGCCCCACAAATTTGATGCAAAACTTAAAGAGTACTCAATGAAAAGATGGTATGACTATAACAAAACTGTCTTTTACGCTTTTGAGTGCCTGAAAGATGCAGACAGAACAGTTCAGGGTTATGTTGCCCGAAATGTTCACGAATATATAATGAAAGAAAAGCAACCCCAACAGGTTACACAAGCCCCTCTTTTAACGCTTTAACGGCGGCTTGTGTCCTGTCATCAACCAAGAGTTTCTGAATAATATTGCAAACATGAGCCTTTGCAGTATGGGATGAGATTGTCAAGATTTGTGCAATTTCATTATTGGATTTGCCGTCAACGATTAATTTTAAAACTTCATATTCTCTTTGGGTAAGGTCTGCGTGCTGATTGCGAAACATCGCACGCGACATTTTTCTTTGCGGAACAAGTCCGCTGTTTTTATCTCTCAAAATCGGCACTGCAAGCGGATCTATCCACATTGCCCCGTCTTTAATTGTTTTTATTATCATTTTTAAAATATCGGTGTTAATGTCTTTCATAACATAAGCGCATGCGCCTGATTCAAGTGAATCTATGACCTCTTTTTCGCTCAGGTGCGAAGTCAGAATTATAACTTTTGCGTTTGTATTCAGTTCAAGTATTTGTTTAGTGGCTTCAATGCCGTCGATATCGGGCAGACCTATATCCATAAGCGTTACATCAGGATGAGTTGTGCGGAATTTTTCCACCGCATCTTTGCCTGACTGGGCTTCTGATGTTACTTCCATTCCGTCTTTGGGTTCAAAAAGTGATTTTAAACCTACACGCATAAGTTTGTGGTCTTCAACCAACATCAGTTTTATAGGTGTATTTATCATAAATTACTCCTTTTTTTAATAATATTAAAATGGTTTAAATCTTATCCAAACCTACATTCGGTAATTGATTAAACTATTATTGCAAGGTGTTTTTTTTGGATTTTTATTTTAATGAAAATTTAATGGATAATGATAAATGTTTGGAGTATATTGATAAAAGACAATAAGGCAATAAGAAAATAAGGCAATAGACCGTTGATAAAATCATGAAACAGTCAAAATATTCAGCAGTTATAACAGGGAGCGGAATTTCAGGTTTATATACCGCATTGAAACTCGAACAAAACTGTTCGGGGGCAAAAATTTTGCTTGTCACAAAATCAACTCTTGGCGAAAGCAATTCCTATTACGCACAGGGCGGAATGGTTGCCGTCTTAAAAGATAATAAAAATGATTCGGTTCATTCGCATATTAAAGATACCCTTAAAGCAGGTGCAGGGTTAAACGATGAAAATACCGTCAGATTTATCAGCGAAAATTCTGACGGTGTCGTAAATGATTTGCTAAAATTCGGGGTGGATTTTGACAGAGATGATGATGGCAATTTTAAACTGACAAAAGAAGCCGCCCACAGTGTAAACAGAATTTTGCACTGCGGAGGGGATTCAACGGGCAGAGAAATAGAAATCGCACTTGTTAAAGCGGTTAAAGAAAACAAAAATATCGAAGTTCGTGAAAATACCGCAGTTGTGGATTTGATTGTTGAAAATAATACCTGCAAAGGGTTAATTACTTTTAATAATACTGATTATGAGCAAATCAGTTCAGATATTGTGATACTTGCAACAGGCGGTTTGGGGCAGATTTATCAATATACAACAAATCCGCTTGGTGCAACGGGTGACGGGTTTGCGCTTGCGTACAGAGCAGGTGCCGTTTTAAGAGATATGGAATTTGTTCAGTTTCATCCTACGGCACTTGCACTTGATGACAGTGAACATTATAACAGGTTTTTGATTAGCGAAGCAGTCAGAGGCGAAGGTGCAAAACTCTGCGATAAAAACGGCTATTATTATATGAAAGATTATGATGATAGGGAAGAACTTGCCCCCCGTGATATCGTTGCAAGAGCAAATTTTACACAAATGAGAAAAACAAATTCACCATGCGTATATCTTAATGCAACAAAACTTGAAAACCCTAAAAAAAGATTTCCGACTATTTCAAAAAAATGCGCACAATACGGGATTGATATTGAAAAAGATTTAATTCCGGTTGCGCCTGCTTCGCACTATTTTATGGGCGGAATAAAAACTGACCTGAACGGCGAAACCTCTGTCAAAAACCTTTTTGCAATCGGGGAATGTGCTTCAACAGGTCTGCATGGCGCAAACCGTCTTGCAAGCAATTCTTTGCTTGAATGTGTGGTCTGTGCATATAAAACGGCAGAATATTTAAAAAATAATATAAATAAACAAAATAATGATGTCATTCTGAACTTGATTCAGAATCTGCCATATGATGCGAATGATGGGAGATTCCGAAATAAATCCGAAATGACATTAAATCTAAAAACCAAACTCAAAACTACAATGTGGCAGAATGTCGGAATTTTCAGGGATGAAAATTCTCTAAATCAGGCGCTAAAGGATATTGAACAAATTGAAAATGAGTTCAATAAAGGTGATTATTGTGCTAATATTGAGGAATATGAGTTAAGAAATATGCTCATAACTTCAAAACTTGTAGTGAAATCCGCACTGCAAAGAAAAGAATCAAGAGGTGCGCACTACAGAACGGACTTTTTGCAAACGGATAATACCGCAAAGCATAGTGAAATTAAAAAGTAGGGTGCAATTATTTGCACCAAAATATAAAGGAAAATATTATGTTAAGTAACTTTTATGTTGAAGAACATGTAAGACACGCATTACAGGAAGATATCGGCTTTGGTGATGTTACAACCGAAAGCATTGTAGGTGAGGACAAAATTTTTGAAGCGAAACTGACTTCACGCATCGATGGTGTTGTTTGCGGTCTTGAGGTGTTTAAGACTGTATTTAAAGTTTTATCCGATAAAGTTGAGGTAAATTTACTCTTTAAAGACGGGGATAAAATTCACAAAGGCGATGTTCTTGCAGAAATTAAAGGTCCTGCAAAATATATTCTTTTGGGTGAAAGGGTTTCTTTGAATTACATTCAGCGCATGAGCGGAATTGCAACAGAAACACGCAAATATCAGGACTCAATCGGCGAATTGCCCTGTAAAATTGTTGATACAAGAAAAACCACTCCGAATTTCAGAGCGTTTGAAAAATATGCCGTCAAATGCGGAGGCGGAGCGTTGCACAGGTTCAACCTCTCAGACTGCGCAATGATAAAAGATAACCATATTCAGGTAGCAGGCGGGGTTACAAATGCCGTCAAAACCGTAAAAGCAAACCTTTCTCACGCTCACAAAATTGAACTTGAATGTGACACAATAGAGCAGGTAAAAGAGGCTCTGCCGTTGGGTGTTGATATTATTATGCTTGATAATATGGATTTGGAAACCATGAAAGAGGCGGTTAAACTCATTGACCACAGGGCAATAGTTGAGGCAAGCGGAAATGTAAATCTTAATACGGTTCGCCGGATAGCGCAGTGCGGAGTTGATATTATTTCATCAAGCGCAATAGTTGCCAAAGCCCCTGCACTTGATTTAGGGTTGGATATGTAACAACTTTTCCCAAATTTTTGAAAAAATACTTGCTTTATGATAATATTTACTCACAAAGAAGGATTTTACTTTTTAAAAAAAGGGGAAAATTATGATTTCAGTAAACGATTTTAAAACAGGTTTAACAATAGAACTCGACAACGGCTTGTGGTCGGTTGTTGAATTTTTACACGTTAAACCCGGTAAAGGTTCTGCGTTTGTACGTTCAAAATTGAAAAACGTAATGACAGGTCAGGTTGTTGAAAAAACTTTCAGAGCCGGCGAAAAAGTTGCAAAAGCAACGTTAGACAGACGTGAAATGCAGTACTTATATAAAGAGGGTTCTGATTACGTTATGATGGATAACGAAACCTATGACCAGTTGCATGTATCAGAAGTTCAGGTCGGTGACGGTAAAAAATACCTCAAAGAAAACATGAACGTAATGATTTTATTACACGAAGGCAAGGTTATCGGTGTTGATATTCCACCTCATGTTGAACTTGAAGTTGTTGATACTCCGCCGTCTGAAAAAGGCAACACCTCACAAGGCGGTACGAAACCTGCAACATTAGAAACAGGTGCGGTTGTAAACGTTCCGTTCTTTGTTGCAAACGGCGATGTTATAAGAGTTGACACCAGAACCAACGAATATTTAGACAGAGTATAAGTTTTTAAAATTTTGTCATTCTGAATTTATTTCAGAATCTTAAAATTTTAAAAACGGAATTAATAGATCCTGAAACAAGTTCAGGATGACAGAATTGTAGGGCGGGGTACCTACCCCGCCATTATAAATAATAAAGAGGAATAAATCATGAAATTTGAAACAGAATATATAGAAAAATTAGCCAAAATAATAACAGAACAGGGATTATCCGAAATTTCTTTGGAAGATGGAGAACAGGCTATTACAATAAGAAAAGATGTTTTGGTTGCTCCGACACCTGCTGTTGCGGTCAGTACACCTGTTGTTGCACCTGTCAGCGCACCTGCATCTGCTCCGATTGAAGTACCATCGGATGTTAAAGAAGAAAAGAGAACAGGAACCCCGATTACATCACCTATGGTCGGAACATTTTATATGGCTCCGTCACCTGACAGCGCACCGTTTGTTTCGGTCGGTGACAGCGTAAAAGCAGGTGATGTTGTTTGTATTATCGAAGCAATGAAAATGATGAACGAAATCAAATCAGAAGTAGCCGGAAGGGTTGTTGAAGTTTGTGTTGAAGACGGACAACCTGTTGAATTTGGTCAGGTTCTGATGTATGTGGAATAAAGAGTGCCGGCAAGGCATATCCGAATTATTAAAATTAGTTTGCCGGTTTAAAGTTTAGACGTTTGAAGTGATTTACGGTTATTAATTTGAAATGAACTTGCAAACTATCAAACTTCAAACACAGAACTAAAATTTTAAAGTGAAATTAATATCTTGAAAGGATAACATGTTTAGAAAAGTTTTAATCGCAAACAGAGGCGAAATAGCAGTCAGAATAATCAGAGCATGCCGGGAAATCGGTATTCCGACGGTTGCAATATATTCACAGGCGGATGCAAATTCACTGCATGTACGTTTGGCAACCGAGGCATATTGTGTCGGGCCTGCAAAGAGTTCGGAAAGTTACCTCAACATTCCGTCAATTATGTCGGCGGCAATGGTATCGGGTGCTGATGCAATTCACCCCGGATACGGTTTTATGTCAGAACGTGCTGATTTTGCTGAAATTTGCGAAAAACAGGGTATAAAATTTATCGGCCCGAGTTCGGAAGCGATGCGTAAAATGGGCGATAAAGCAACTGCACGTCAGACTATGATAGATAACGATGTTCCTGTTACTCCGGGGACAGGCATTGTTAAAACTCCAAAAGAAGTTCAGGAGTTTGCAAATCGTGTAGGTTATCCGATTATCCTTAAAGCAACCGCAGGCGGAGGCGGTAAGGGTATGAGAATTTGCAGAAGCGATGAGGAAGTCGAAATCAATATGGAACTTTGTCAGTCTGAAGCCAAAAATTTCTTCGGCAACCCTGATGTTTATGCGGAAAAATACCTTGAAAACCCAAGACATATTGAGGTTCAGATTTTAGGCGACAGTTTCGGCAACGTTGTTCATTTGGGCGAAAGGGATTGTTCTATCCAAAGACGTCATCAAAAACTGCTTGAAGAAGCACCGTCACCTGCTATTGACGAAGAAACAAGAGCGCAGATGGGTGCGGCTGCCGTTCGTGCTGCAAAGGCTATCAACTACGAGGGCGCAGGTACTTGCGAATTTTTGCTTGATCATGACGGCAAATGGTATTTTATGGAAATGAATACCCGTGTTCAGGTTGAACACTGCGTTACGGAAATGATTTCTAATGTTGATATTGTTCGTGAGCAAATTTATGTTGCATCAGGCGAAAAATTAAGATACACGCAGGATGATATTCAACTTAAAGGTCATGCTATTGAATGTCGTATCAATGCAGAAGACCCCAAAAAAGATTTTATGCCAAATCCCGGGGTAATTTCAGGGTATTTAGCCCCAGGCGGATTTGGAATCAGAGTAGATTCTCACGTTTATCAGGATTATGCAATTCCGCCTTACTACGATTCAATGATAGGAAAATTGATTTGCTGGGGCAAAGACAGAAACGAAGCCCGCAGAAGAATGTATCGTGCCTTGAAAGAATACGTTGTAACAGGTGTTGAAACAACAATCCCGTTCCATCAGGCGATTATTGAAGACGAAGTATTTATAAGCGGAAACTTTAACACAGGATTTATTGAAGATTTTTATAAACGCAAAGGGTTATGAAAACATACGATGATGCGGTAAAACTTTTGACTTCTTCGGGGAAATTCCGAATTTCGCTCGGGTTAGAGCGGATGGAAAAAATCATGGAGATTTTAGGTAACCCGCAGGACAAATTAAATTGTATCCACGTTGCAGGAACAAACGGCAAAGGTTCTGTTTGTGCGATTATTGCGTCAATATTGAACGAAGCAGGGATAAAAGTCGGGGTTTATTCAAGTCCGCATATTTTTAAATATACGGAAAGGATAAGGTTAGCAACCCTCACCCCTGCCCCCTCTCCCAAAGGTAGAGAGGAAATTAAAAATATTCCTGATAATATTTTTGCGCAGTACGTTTTTGAAATCACTGAAATTGCCGACAAAAACAATATTGACCTGACAGAGTTTGAAATACTTACGGCTGTTATGTTTAAGTATTTTGCGGATAACGATGCCGAAGTTGTTGTGCTTGAAACAGGGCTTGGTGGAAGGTTTGACGCCACAAATATTATCAAAAAGAATTTGTGTTCGGTTATCACTCACATTGATTATGACCACACAGAGCGACTTGGCAAGACTTTAGACGAAATCGCTTTTGAAAAAGCAGGAATAATAAAGCCGGATTGCCCATGTATTGTTCTTGAGGGCAGAGAAGCGTTTTATGATAAAGCAATGGAAGTTGGTGCGGAATTGGAGATTGTTTCGCCTCTCTCCCTTCCCTCACCCGAAAATCTAACACTCGTACCTCGTGTTGATTTTCAACCCTCTCCCACCCAAAAATGCTGTGGGCGAGGGGATATGTTGGCACTCAAAGGTGTTTATCAGCAGGAAAATTTGTCGCTTGCACTTGCCGTTGTTGAAAGATGTTTTCCGCAAATCGGTGAGAATATCATTAAAAAAGGTTTGCAAAATGTCAAACATCCGTGCAGATTTGAATATATTGCCGATAAAAACCTTATCATTGACGGTGCTCATAACCCGAACGGAATAAAAGGACTTATGCAAAGTCTTGATATGTATTATCCGAACACAAAGCGCAGATTTATTTTCGGGTGTCTGAGAAATAAAGAATACGGGAAGATGGTAAAGGAAATATGTAAAAACAATTATGTCATTGCGAGCCCGAACGTAAGTGAGGGCGTGGCAATCCAGCCATTTGGTATTCAAAATGAAACAGCTGGATTGCTTCGTCACTTTGTTCCTCGCAATGACATGGAAATTTATTTCTATCATTTCAACCATCAAAATTCTGCGACTTTTGAAGAATTAAAAGCGGTCTGCCCTGCGCCGTGCAAAGAATTAACCAAAGACACAAAAATTGATTTTAATGACGGGCATCTCAATATCATCTGCGGTTCATTCTATATGCTTGCCGAACTGACAAAACTTTTGGGCATTAATCCAGATAGTCTTTAAACTCTTTAAAATTGACCTTATATCCGCAACCTTCGTGTAATTGTCCTTTGTATGCAATAAATCTTGCAGGGTAGTTTCTGCACATTCTAAGGCGGTGTTTGTAGTCTGAACACAAGCCTTCGGGGGTAACAAGTTTGCAGGCAAAAATCAGGTTGCCCTGCTCATCTTTCCCTTTTATGTAAAACCTTTTGTATTTCGGGAAAATCATTTGCATAATTTTAAATTCTTTTTCGGTGTAAGTGTCCATGCTGTACATATAATTACAGCATTTTCCGCATTTTTTACATTCCCCCGTAATTTTGTAAATTTGTTTTTCCGGTACAAAATACGATGAAATTTCATAAAATATTGATTTTAAAAGGTCAAACATTTTTACATAATAACCTAAAAAATTATTTTGTGTATAATATTAAATATGAAAAAGCCTGATACTTTTAGAATTTATGCGTGGATAGAGTTTGCCATTTGGCTTATTATCATTGCGCTTTGCGTTTTTGGTATAAGGTATTATCATCACAAATCGCAGTTGCAGTATAAAAGTTATCAGATATTTATGAACGACGTTGACGGACTGATTGTCGGTTCGCCCGTAAAATTTTTGGGTACTCAAATCGGGCATGTCACTAAAATTCAACTCGTTTCGTCTGATGTGTATTCTGATATTTATGTGAAATTTATCATAACCGAAAAAGACCTGACTTTGCCGACGGGCGCAATAGCAACGGTTGAAGGCTCAGGGCTTGGCGGTTCAAAGGCTCTTGAAATCTATCCGCCTGAAGATGAAGTTGCAGAAAACATTATTTCAACAAAAGAATCGACAAGGCTGGGCAAGGTAATCAGTCTTTTCAAAAAAATGTTTAAAGATATTGATGAAATTTTTGTGAATTTAGACCATGTTGGAAAAGAAGTTTCTAAAGTTCCAAAAATTGAATCTCCCAAACATAATGAAGTTACTCCCGCCGATTTGAATCAGAGTGTTGAACATCTCAATAAGCAACTTGACCTGATGATTAAGGAAGAAAATAAATTTAGAAGTAAGATGGAAAATCTTCAAAAAAAAGAAGTTAAGAAATACAATGTAATTACAGACGATGAATCCGAACAAAATAACGATAATAAATAGTCGTTTATGAATTTTAGTTTTACGGTTGTATCGCCTTTTTATATGATTATTTATCAAATTCTTACAAAAACTCTATATTAGTGCTAAAATTTTGTTATGTCTGGAACGTGGGATGAATTAATACAGGATATAAAAAGCCGTCTTGATATTGTAGATGTTGTATCACAGCAGGTTGTACTCAAAAAAAGAGGTAATTCCTACTGGGGTTTATGCCCGTTTCATAAAGATAAAAATCCGTCATTTTGCGTCACTCCTTCAATGGGAATTTATAAGTGTTTCAGTTGCGGAGAGGGCGGAGATGCCATAAAGTTTATCATGAAAACCAAAAATCAGGAGTTTCGTGAAGTTATTGAAGATTTAGCCGAAAAATTCGGGCTTGAAGTTCCGCATAACCACAAATCAGGTGCTTCCGCAAGAGAACTGAAAGAACAAATGCTGACTGCAACAACGGTTGCGTCTGATATATATCATGATTTTTTGTTGAAAAATTGTGCTGATAATGCTCAAATGGCACTTGATTACCTGTCAAAAAGAGGCATTGATTCCGATGTTATCAAAAAATTTCATCTTGGTGTTGCGCCGAAAGGTTTTTCAACGCTTTATGATGAGTTAAGAAAAGATTTTTCAAACGATGTTTTGGAAAAAGCAGGTTTGATTTTAAAAAGTGAAAAAGGCGGATATATAGACAGGTTCAGAAATCGTCTTATAATTCCTATCCGTAATGAGAACGGAGAATGTGTTGCATTCGGTGCAAGAGCCTTAGAAAGCGGTCAGTCGCCCAAGTATATCAATTCATCGGATTCTTTGATTTATAACAAGAGTAAGATTTTGTACGGGCTTGATACTGCAAAAGATGCCATAAAATCAGAAGATTCGGTGGTTTTGATGGAAGGATATTTTGATGTAATATCTTCTCAGGCTCACGGGATAGAAAATTGTGTGGCATCTTGCGGAACGGCATTAACACCTGACCATGTACGTCTTTTATCAAGATATACAAAATCAAGACGCATTTATTTGTCGTTTGATACGGATGGAGCAGGTCAAAAGGCAACTGTCAAAGGTGCTTCGGTTATCAAAGAGGTTTTTGCCGGCTTGGGCGATATAAAACAGTTTGATGAAAGTTATATGCCGACAAGTTCAAATGCCGAACGTTATGCCTGCGAAATCAGAGTAATAGCACCGCCTGAAGGCAAAGATCCTGATGAATTTGTCCGTTCTGTCGGGGCAGATGCTTATAAGATGTATATGAAAAATGCCCCGTTGTATATAGATTTTCGCATAAACAGTATTTTAAAGCAGAAAGATAATTATAAAACACCACAGGAAAAAGCACAGTTTATAAGCACAATAATTCCGGTTTTATCCGAAATCCAAAACAGGATTATACGTTCTGAATATGTTGAAATGGTTGCTCAGACACTTGGAATTGATTCAAATGTAATTCAGACCGAGTTAAATTCTTATGACAAAGCAAACATCCCTCAGGTTGAACGAATTGTTAAGAATGTAACAAAAAGTGATTCTGTGTCACAAAAAGCGCAAAAATTTTTATTGAGCGTTTTTTTGGTAGATGACAATCATTTTTCTTTCAAAGAATTAAGTGAAATGATGTCAGACGTTACATTCGATGATAAAATATTAATAATTGTAAAATCTACAATTGACAAATTGATATGTACCGTAAATAATGTGAAGGAATTAATCGATCACTTATATACTGAATTTGTTGAAAACCCTGATGCTCAGGCTGTTTTACCCGAACTGACAGAGCATGCCAAAGCCTATAAAGGACTGGAAAAAGAGGAATTCAGAAACGCTATAAATGAAACTATTGCTAAAATCAATCAGTGTAAGCATGTCGAGGAAGTTGAACACATAAAAAAAATGTACAAAGGGATTAATGACGATGATCCCGAAGCTCTTGAAATTCAAAAGAAATTAAGAGATAAGATAAAGAATAAAAGACAAAAATCGGAGATGAATTAGATGACAAGAAAAAGACAAGGCAGTTCTTCAGTTATAAGCATTGAAGAAGAAGATACATTAGATTTAAGAGGTTTAGGCGAAGAAGATTCGCTTGAGAATGATGCAATCAATTATATGAATGTTGATATTTCAACCGATAATATTGAAGATATCGTTACTTCAAAAATGGGAGATAAAGTATCATCAGATGATATTTATATGATGCATTCATCTGACGAACCTGATTCTCGTGATTTGGAAGTTCCGAAAAGTGTTGCTATTGATGATCCTGTCCGTTTGTATTTGCGTGAAATCGGACGTATCAAACTTTTATCGGCAAATGATGAGATTGCGCTTGCAAGACAAATTTTGGAAGGCGGAAATGCCGGTGCAATGGCAAAAAGAAAACTTGTTCAGGCAAATCTAAGACTTGTTGTCAGTATTGCAAAAAAATATATCGGCAGAGGAATGTTATTCTTAGACCTTATTCAGGAAGGTAATTTGGGCTTAATCAGAGCGGCAGAAAAATTTGACCACGAAAGAGGTTTCAAATTCTCTACTTATGCAACTTGGTGGATTAGACAGGCTATTACCCGTGCTATTGCCGATCAGGCAAGAACAATCAGAATCCCTGTTCACATGGTTGAAACGATTAACAAACTCAAAAAGGTTACAAGAAAACTTGCTCAGGAACTTTCAAGAAAACCGACTGAAGATGAACTTGCGGTTGAAATGAATGTTTCAATTTCAAAACTTCGTGAAATCATTAAAATTGCTCAGGAACCTTTATCATTAGAAACTCCTATCGGTAAAGAAGAAGATTCACGTCTTGGCGATTTTATTGAGGATAGAGAAGCAGATGCTCCTGTTAAGATGGTTGCTTCAGAACTTTTAAAAGAAGATTTGGCAGAAGTTCTTTGCACACTGTCGCCTCGTGAACGTGATGTTTTGAGATTACGTTTCGGTATGGACGACGGCAGACAAAGAACCTTAGAAGAAGTCGGTCAGTTGTTCGGAGTTACAAGAGAACGTATCAGACAAATTGAAGCAAAGGCTTTGCGTAAACTCCGCCATCCGAACAGAAAGAAAAAATTAGAAGAATACGTTGAATAATTAAAAAGACCTCTTTCATATCTGAAAGAGGTCTTTTATATGCTTACTATTCCACAATTTCCGGTGCTTTATCAAAATATTTTGTCCATTGTTTTTGGTATTCGTCAAGATTTGTGCAATAGGCTTCCAAATCAAGTGAAACACCTTTTTTAATCGGATAAGTTTTTACTCCGACTGCTTTATAAATTGAGCGCATAAAAATATTAGAAATGGCATCGCTTCCCCTTATCCACGGTGTCGAATGGGCAAGAACCCAGCGCATTTCCGCTATTTTTGAGTTTAATTCGGGCAAATCTTTAGGTTTAATATCATTTTTAACAAATTTAGGGAAAATATCATTGCAGAGTTTAAAAACATAGTCAAGTGCAATATTTACGTTTGCAAAAGAACCATGAAAAATCTTTCCGGTGAAAAGGTTTGCAGGTCTTGAAAGGCTTATTTGTCTTGAATACGGATCCTTCAAAGGATGAGAATTGACCTGTACAAGTCTTTCTGCGTAGGTTTTATATTTTTGTCCGTCATAAGGAGTAAAAATATCACATTCTCTGCTGTGCCATCCCTCACGTTCTATTCTCAAAATTCCGGTATTATGTCTTTTATATAAGTCTAAATCATTGTTATTTGCGACTCTTGTTGAGGTTGAGATGTATTTTAAAACGTATTCGGGTTCGGTGCCGTCACGAAGCATTTTAGTTGCAACATCGGCATTTTCTTTAATCTCTTTTGCCCACTGCCTGTTTTGTCCGTAACCTTTTATACGAACAAAAAAATCCTCCTGTTTAAATCTCAATTTCGGAGATTTAAAATTTGCACAAAAATTTGGTGAATTAACGCTATTTACCTGCATAGAAATATTAAAACACCTGAAAATATTTTTTGACCAAAATAAGGTGCGAAACATCGCACCTTATTTGTAAAACTTTGTTATCTATACCATTGTTAATTCGCCAAAAACCATTTCGTGAAGGGATTTTGGCTGTTTTCTGCTTGTAAGAACTTTTGCTCTGATTTCTCTTAAATCTTCCTGCATAAGTCTGCGTGGTGAACCATCCTCCATTGAGTGATTTCTCAAAAGATATGACGGGTGGAAAATAGCCATTGCCCGATAAGTTTTGCCGTTGATTGTAACGTCAAACCATTTGCCTCTGACTTTTGAAATCTGAACTTTTTTATCATCATAGAATGATTTTAAAGAAGTTGCACCGCAAAAGACTATTGCATTCGGATTCATAATATCAATTTGTGCAGTCAAAAATCTTTCACACATTGATTTTTCAACATCGGTCGGAACTCTGTTTTCAGGCGGACGGCATTTTACGGTGTTGATTATGTATAAATCGTCCTGTCTTGAAATTCCTGCATCTTCTAAAAATTCGTTCAAAAGTTTTCCTGCTCTGCCTACAAACGGTGTGCCTGTTTCATCTTCGGTTTCCCCCGGGGCCTCTCCTATTAGTACAATTTTTGCTGTTTCGGGGTTGCCGTCAGAAAATACAACATTTTTTCTTGTATTTCCCAAAATGCACTCATGGCAATTTTCACATTTTTCTTTTACTATCTCAAGACATTCCTTTTTAATCATTAATCTTCTCTCCCATAATACAGCCATTGATTTCGGCTTTTACTCATTTACTTTGAAAAATCCTATATTGTATTTTTTACAATATCTTTTAAGTTCTTTCATTATTATACCCGATAATAAAAATACTGCAATTAAATTCGGAACGGCAAGGAAAAGTGTAAACCCGTCAGAAAGTCCGACAACACTTTTTAAATTCATTGCTGAACCGATTACGATAAAAATACAGTAAATTATCTGAAAAGTTCTTGTTTTGATTTTTGATTCCCCGAACAAAAATGTCCAGCTTTTTACCCCGTAATATGAACCGCAAAGCATTGTAGACAGTACAAAAAAGCAAGCCATAATTGTCAAAAGTATCGGGAAATAAACCCAAACACTTTCAAAAGCGTGTGAGGTAAGTTCTATTCCTGCCGGCATGGAAAAATCTTTGTATGCGCCGGTTACAACGATTATAAATGCCGTTGCAGAGCCTACTATAACGGTATCAACAAACGGCTGAAGCATAGCAATAAACGCCTGTGCAACGGGTTTGCTTGTTTTAACTGCCGAAAAAGCAATCGGGGCAGTGCCTAAGCCTGCTTCATTTGCAAACATTGCACGTCTGAAACCCCACAGCATACAGCCAAACACTCCGCCTCCGACAAGCGCCTGAGGTTTAAAGGCTTCGGTTATGATTAGTGCAACGGTGTGCGGAATGTTTTTGATATTCAAAATGCAGATTAAAAATGCACTCAAAACGTACAAACTGCACATTAAAGGAGTGACTTTTGAAGTAAATTTTCCTATTGATTTTATTCCGCCTATTATTGTTATGTAAGTTATAACCGCAACGATTAAACCAAAAAGCCATCTGCAGTCGGCAAACCAGCCTGTTACGTTTGTAATTTGGGTTGTAATAGCATTAATCTGAAACAAATTCCATCCGCCTATCATTGCAAAAATACAGCAAATTGCATAAATATTTGCAAGGTGCGGAGTGAAAGGTTTTATCCATTTTGCACGCAGACCGTTTATTATGTAGTACATCGGCCCGCCTGATGATGAGCCGTCTTTATTGATTTGTCTGAATTTTATGCCAAGTAAAACTTCGGAAAATTTTAATGCCATTGAAAAAATTCCTGCCGTAATCATCCAGAAAATTACCCCCGGTCCTCCGATAGATACTGCTAAGGCAGAACCGACAATGTTTCCCATTCCTGCAGATGCCGAAATGGTTGCCGTAAGTGCCTGAAACGATGATACTTCGCCTTTGCGTTTTTTCTTTATGATATCTTGGTGCTTATATCTTTGGGTTAATAAATCAAGTGCGTGGCGAAATCCCCAAATTCCGATAAATCTTGTTCTTATTGTGAAATATAATGCACCTATGATTAACAAAGCAATTAAAAATTCCACACGAACACCCTGAATGGTTATGTGGGAAAAAATTACCCCTGAAATTTTATTTGCAACAGGGGATAAAATACTGTCAATTCGGCTGTCTAAATTCATAAGTCAATAATATCATGAACATGGGAATAATTAATTATTGACATATTTTTCAAAAAAAATATAATTAAAAATATCATTCCGATTTAGGAGACAGAATGAAAAAGATTGCATTTTTATTGTGCTTAGTAGTGTTTTTGAGCGGTTGTTCTTATAATGATGGAAATAACGGACAACACCAGATGAAATTTCCGAAAAAAGGCATTTATTTTTGTCCTGTTCCGAATTATGACGGTTCATATATTTTATCGGAAGATATTTTTGATGCTTCAGAAAAATGTGAGTCTTACAAATCTGAATTTTGGCAGGAAACATCGCCTGATGCTTTTGATAACTGCCTGAAAAGTAAAAAAATATTTGTAGAAAGATTTCAGTTGGGCACCTGTGCACCTGTGCTTAAAAAGACACATAATGTGCGCAAATCGGGGTGCTTGTTTGAACTTGCAACACGGTACAACAAGATTGTCAAATATACATGTTTTGGACCTGAAATTCCTGCTGTTGTCAGAATTATCAAGGCAAAATATGAAATCAGACCTCACGAAAAAATGTAAGTTTTATTTTTGGAATACGAAAATGTATTCGTGATTAAATATTGAAAAACCGCCTGCCAAAGCACGATAGCGCCACAGATTTGCTGTTCTGCCCTTTGCTCTTTCGTTGCCCTGAATATCTTTAACAATAGTAGATTTTAGTTTAAATCCGATTTTTCTCATACGGTTCATACATTCAAACCCAAGAGGCTGTACTTCGGAATTTTTGTAACTGTCCCCGATAATGAGGCAGGCAAAACGTCCTTTTTCAAGCAAATCGTAGCCGTTTTGTGCCACTTTTTCAAAAAGGTTATAAAATTCTTCCGTTGATGAGCAGTTAGATAAATCTTCCTTTTTATCCGAAAATTTGATAATATCGTCATAAGGCGGATGAAGCATTAAAAATTGTGCTTTTTCTTCACCCATAATTTCAAGTCTTGCTTTTACTTTTTCAACAGCATCTTTACTTGTTGAATCGGAACATACAAGGTTTACATCCGTTACGAGTTGTTTTTGGGTGAATTTTTGTGAAACACTGTCAACCAAATCCTGTTTTAATTCAACACCGATACAGCGTCTGTCCATATTGACCGCTTCAATGCCCGATGTGCCCGAACCGAAAAACATATCAAGAACGACATCGCCTTTTTTGGTGTAGCGTTCATACATTTGTTGCGCAATTTGCGGGATATAATTCCCGTGATAATCGTTGGAGTGACCGTGTTCTTTCAGTCTTGACGGAAATAACCAGAGAGAATTTGTAATAATATGAGCATAATCTTTCCACTTGTTCAAATTAATATCACTGTATTTTGTGGTTTTGATATCAGGTTTTTGAGCAATGCGAAGATTTGCCTTTTTTTTAGGTTTTAATTTGGTGTTATATTTAAAAATCTTTGCCAAAATTCTCTCCTCCGCTTAACCATCTAATCATATAAAACCTGTTCAAATTTGTAATCAAACATTTATATGATTTTGTGCTATCATTTGAATAGATAAAGGGATTGATTAATGTATCTGTTTCCTTTCGCGGGGAAGTCCCGACAAAGTCGGGGTAGGGGGTTACTTGGCAAGAATAAAGCAGTTATCAAAAAATCTGATAAATCAGATTGCGGCAGGGGAAGTTATTGAACGTCCGGCATCGGTTGTCAAAGAATTGACCGAAAACTCAATCGATGCAGGCGCAACAAAAGTCAGCATTGATATTACAAATGACTGCCGTGATATAAGAATCGCCGATAACGGTTCGGGGATTCATCCTGACGATATTTTGCTTGCGTTTTCAAAACACGCAACAAGTAAAATTCAGGAAGATGAGGATTTATACAATATTCAGACCTTCGGTTTCAGAGGGGAAGCGCTTGCAAGTATAATTTCAATTTCCAAACTTACCTGTATTACAAGAACACCCGAATTTGAAACAGGTACAAAAGTAAAATGCGAAAACTCTGAAGTTACGCAGGTTGAAACAGGTTGTGCAGTCGGTACGATTATGGAAGTCAAAGATTTATTCTATAATTTGCCTGTCAGACTGAAATTTTTAAAAAGTTCTTCTACGGAATTTTCTTATATTCAGGAGGTTGTTCAGTCTATTGCCTTGTCGCACCCAGAGGTTTCACTAGAACTCAAAAAATACGGCAAAACCGTTTTAAAAACAACGGGGCAGGATAATTTAACCCAAACAATTAAAGAGGTTTACTCATCAGACGTTACAAACAACCTAAAAGAAGTTTTGAAAACCGATGAACTTTCGGGGCTTAAAATTTCGGGGTTTGTGAGCACTCCCGATTATACCCGTTCAAGCAAAAAGAGTTATTATACCTACATAAATTCAAGAGCGGTGAAGTGTCCCGTATTCCAAAAGGCGATAGATACGGTTTACAGGACTCTGACAGCAAACAACAAATACCCGTTTGTTGTGCTAAATCTTGAAATTCCGCCTTGTGATGTTGATGTAAATGTTCATCCGACAAAAAAAGAGGTCAGATACAAAAACCCGAATCAGATTTTTAATTTCATTTTCAGTGCAATACAGGGCGGCTTATCTAATTATATAGAAAACCAAAATGTGAAAACCTTTAGTCAGCCGTCACCGGCGCCGATTAGTTATAGTTCTTCGCCTATTGTTCAGTTTCCCAAAAAGCAGGGTGAAATTTATGTCGATGAAAAATCGGATACAATGTTTGTTTCGCAAAATGTTATGGATAAAATGGAAACTTCGTATCAGCCGAAAACTGATTATACGCAGAGTTTTCAGCAAAATCAGATGTTTGAAGTCAAATCTCCCATTGAAGAAAACGGAGATAAAATCATCGGGCAGTACAAAGATACTTATATTCTCATTGAAACCGAAGAAGGACTTGAAATTGTTGACCAGCATATCGCTGAGGAAAGATACAATTACGAAAATCTCCAAAACAACAGAGAAATTGTTTCTCAAATGCTTTTTGTATCTGATGTAATTGAAATTTCTGCATCGGAATGTGAACTTATAAAAGAAAATATTAAAAAATTTGAAAGATACGGCTACGGAATAGAGTTTGTCAGTGACAAAGAAATTATTTTCCGAAAAATTCCGCAAATACTTTCAAAAATAAATCCGAAAGATATTATTGCGGAAATTCTGCAAAATCTTGACGGAAATATTGATTCGTTGGAAGAAAATATTTTAAAAACCACTGCCTGCAAGGCGTCTGTCAAAGCAAACACACCGCTTACCATCTGGCAGATGCAGGAAATAATTAAAAAATGGAGAACGACAAAAATGCCTTATACCTGTCCGCACGGACGTCCGGTTTGCCATACAATTCCGCATAAAGAACTTGCAGGGTTTTTCCGGAGAGCAAAATAAATTATGCAAACAATAAAAATTCAGTGTCCGGCAAAAATTAATCTGAACCTAAAAATCACAGGAAAACTTGAAAACGGGTTTCATGCGATAGAAAGCGTTATGCAGACAATCAGTTTGTACGATTATCTGACGATTAATGTTGAAAATAGCGATGAAAACGAGATTATTTTGTCGGGCAACAGCAGTGAAATTCCTTATGACGAAACGAATTTAGTCTATAAAGCGGTAAAACTGTATCTTGAAACCGCAGGCATTAAAAACAAAAAAATAAATATTTATATTGAAAAAAATATTCCCGTATCAGCAGGTTTGGCAGGCGGAAGTACTGACGGTACAGGGGTTTTGTACGGATTAAACAAAATTTTCTTATGTTTTGATTTTGAAGGTTTAGATAGTTTATGTGCGAAACTTGGTTCGGATTTGAATGTTTGTCTGCATGGCGGACGGATTTTGGCGCAAGGCAGAGGGGAGATAACTACTCCTCTTGAATTTGAAGAATTTAATGTAAGTCTGATTAAGCCGATAAATCTTGGTATCAGTGCCAAAGAGGCTTATACAAAGTTTTCACAGAAAAATGATGTACCCCCTGCGGCACTTCGTACTACTTCCCCCTTACAGGGGGCAGAGGATTTTGATGTTGAATTTTGCCCCTTTTTAGGGGGAAATGCCGAACAAAGAGAGGCAAAGGGGGTTAAGAAATTTGTCAATGACCTTGAATGGGCGGTAATTGATGATTATCCGCAACTTCAATATATAAAACAAAAGTACCCAAACTCTGTTATGACAGGCTCAGGCTCAACATATTTTATGATTGATGGTGAATTTGACCAAGAAAACGGTTACTGGGTTAAAAACAATTTAAAATCAATTAATTTTGGGGTGAAAGAGGTGTAGTTAGTATCCTCTTCCTATGAGAGGACAAAATAAAACAAGACCGAAAGATTTTGGTCTTTCGGTCTTGTTTTTCTCAAGATTATTATTCGTGTCATTAGTTCCCTTTGTATTCACTTTCAGGAATTTCAACCGGTACCGGATCGTTACAATCCTGTTTATAGCATCTGCCGTTAATTTTGTAGTAACTGATATCTTTACCGCCGCCTTTTCTTGGAATACCGTTCGGGCTGTTTTCAATTCTTGATTTAGCATTGTCGCAGTCGAATGTATATGTTACCCCGTCTATTGTCAGGAATTGCGGTACGGATATTGTTGAACCGTGTCCCGGCATAACCTGAATCCCTTCTCGTTTACCATTCAGACGTTTCAATTCTGCCTGAATTTTATTAAGAGTTTTGGTATCGGTTACAGGTTTTCCGTCAGGTCCGTTGTAACCATATCTTACTGCCGAAGGATATGTTGGTGACATACCGTTTACGACTCTGAGTTTGATAGGTTGACAATGTGTTTCTTCGTCATACCATGTTTTCCAAGTTACGGTAGGACATGGTGTCGGATCCGGAGATGGTACAGGTGATGGAGATGGTACAGGTGATGGAGATGGTTCCGGTATTGGCAGAGGTTTGTATTTATCTACAATATCCTGCAGTGCAACTCTTACACCTGTCAATTCTTTGAGTGTCATAACACCGTTTTGTACACCGTCTGACTGTCTGTAAACATCAACAATGTATTGATTTGCTTCAGCGGCAGGACAACCTTTTGCTATCAATTCACGTTTTAATTGAATAATATTTTGTGCTTCCGCTTTGGCGCTTACACCTCTATGCATATTGATAAATTGTGCATCTTTATATTCTTCGGCATCAGAACCGACACTTTTTTCTCTTCCTTTGCTGACCAAGAAATCATAGACTGCGCCAACACCGAGGACTAAACCACCAGCTTTTAATGCGGCTTTCCAGTCATGATTTTTAACTTTTCTTGCTTCTTTTTCAGCAGTTTTTGTTGCTGTTGCAGTATCTGTTGCTGTAGCGGTTGCCGTTGCAGTTTTGGTTACATCAATTGCATCCTGATGATAATGTATTTCTGCGATAGCGTGTGCTACGGCTTCAACTGTTTGTTCATCGTATTGACCTGAAATGCGTTTAAGAATTTCTTCCATTGTATCGGGATCAATCATTGTAATACTGAATCCCGGAACTTCTGCTTCAGCGTGTGCTATTGCAGTTGCAAAATCTTCAACGACTTTATCAATATTAATTTCATCAATATGTGCGGTAGCGGTAGCGGTTGCTGTCGCAGTTGCTGTCGCAGTTGCTGTTGCAGTTGCTGTTGCAATCGCTTTTGCTGTTACGCTCAGTTCTTTGAAGTATTCCAGTGCTGCTACTGACAATGCAGGTCCTGCATTACCAACCATGCCTGCAAGCATATCGCCTGCTTTGTATTTTAATCTGTTTTCGTGAGTCAAACCGTAAGTATCAAATAATTTATTTAATTCGGTACGGAAACCTTTCGGTTTAAAATGACTGCCGTATCTGTCAGGGTTAACTGTCTTTAACTCTTTAATAAGAGTATTCTTTTCTGTCGGATCAAGACTGTCACCTATACCTGCAATGGCTTTTAAGCCTTTTTGAGTTGCTCTTGTTTTTGCTTCAACAACTTCAGGCGGATCTGACGGATCAGGAATCTGAATTTTTACAATGTCACCCCATTTTTGGACAAGTTCTAATTGCGCCGAAGTAAATTGCTGATCTTCTGCTACCGCAGTGCCTTTTTCATTCAGTTTAACTCCTGCATCTTCCAAACGGCGCATTGCAAGCATTTGTAAATCCTGAAGTACATCTGCACCCATTTCGTCAAGATGTCCTACGTGACCTTTGAGGGCTTCATTTTGTTTTACTGCGGCTTTTTGTTCCGCTTTATTGAAGTAAACATGGCTTCTTGCTGCTACATCATTTTCGGCTTCGGCAATCGCTTTTTCTTTGCGTGAAATTGCTCTTGTTCCGTTACCTCTTGCTGTTTTCAAGGCTCTGTTTGTTTCTACATAGGCTTCGGATGCATCCTGTACGGCGATAACTTTGTCGCTCATTTTTGCACCGATTTCTTTGTATTTTGCTTCAGCAAGTGCAAGTTGTTCTGCACTTGCGCCTTTTCTGCGCAACTGATAGTATTCTCTGCGAGCCGCATTGTAATCTTTATTTAATTCTTCAAGTCCTTTACTTGCAGTTTTGCGTTTTTCTTTGGCCTCAGCACGTGCTTTTTCAAGATTATCTTCGCCTCTGACATAACCGTCTTTATCTTTCAGATTATCACTGATTATGCCTGCAGGATCATCATAACGAGCATCTGCTTTAGCCTGCTGGCGATATTCTTTTTTTGATTTTACTTCCTGCTGTTCGGTCGGAACATGAGGTGAGTAAATTGCTCTGCCATTTTCATAAATATCAATATCATAATATTTCGTATTGATGGTTCTTACTTTACTAAATTTTGCCGGTTCATTAGGATCTTTCGGCTGTTCCGGTTCCGGTTTAAAGTCAGGATTTGCTTTTAAAAATGCCTCAAGTTTGTCTGCTGCTGCTCTGAGTTTTTCCGGATCATGACCTGCTGCTTTCAATTCGGCATCAATAGCAGTAAATTGTGTTTTTACATTTTCACCTTCAGCATTACCCTTAGCCGCATTTTTCATTTCGGTAATTTCATCTGCCTGTGCTTTTGCACCTACATTTTTTTGGCGTTCTTCTTCAGGTCTTGCCATTTCTCCGTCATTTGCCTGTTCAACTTCAAGTCCGGTGGCTTGACCGTTGTTTGCCTTTTGAAATTCAATCAGCGCAACAAAAGTGGCTGTATCAATTTTTTTGCTTTGTAATGCTTCCTTGGCTGCCTCGTATGTGGTATACGTACTTGCCAGCTTTTGCACATCAACTGGATTCACACTCATGTTTTTGTCCTTTCTTTCTATTCGAATTTTACATCAATCTTCAATATAAATTTATAAACACTTTTTTCTTTCAAAAATTGACCTTTAATATTTACTTTTTATATACTTTATATCTACAATCCAGATATAGTGTATATTTCACATTGTAAAGAAATGTTACAAAGACCATTTTTGAAACCATTTAATGCTTATTGTGGTTTACCTCTTACACAGTATTTCATTTTTTGCCTTTCTTTAAGCATGAAACTTCTACTCTAATCATGCTTTCGGCACATTTAGCCATGAACTTTAACATGTTTTGAATATTTGTAACAAATGATTTACAAAAAGTTATTTACTGCAAATTTTCCCGTACTCACAGTATTTGCATGAGTCGGGGTTACATTTGAAAAGACTGTCGGAGTCTATTTGAGTGCAGATTTTATAAAGTTCTTCTTCATATTTTGTTTTGAGTTCGGGGGTAAATTCTATAACGTGATTTTGCCTGTTTTTCAGGTCAATATAGACAAACGAAAGCGAATTGTAATTCTTTAAATATTTATCAGCACATAAAAGATAAATCATTGTCTGAACGTCATATTCGGGGTTTTTGGGAATTGAGCCTGTTTTGTAGTCTAAAATAAAGTAATTTTCACCCGTTTGTACGAGCGCATCAAGACGTCCGCCGAGCCAATAACCCTCACCCGCATCTGCATGGCTCACAAGTTCGCCTGCAACTGCTCCCTTTCCCAAAGGTAGAGGGGTTAGTTTTATACTCAAAGTAAATTCGGACTTAACATAATCTTTATTGTAAAACGGATTTTGCCTTAAAAGTTCCCATATTTCCTTTTCCTGCTTATTCAAAGCAGTTTCTATACGGTCAATTTTAATTTTTTGAAGATAATAATTTGCAAGTGCGTGAATTTTTTTACCCTTTTCAAACGGCAGAGCGGATTTTGGCATGCTAATGTTTTCAACATACTGAAAATAATACTTTTTCGGGCATGTTTGATAGGTCTTTATCATATTTGGAGAAAAGTTATTCACTAATAATTTCCTCCTTATTTTTTTCAAAAACGAAAATTTTGTCATTCTGAACTTGTTTCAGAATCTTAAAATTTTCGTTATTTATATTGATAATTTCATCAAAAATCATGCTCGGTTCGGAACTTTTCAGTTTGCCAAAGCGTGTCAGTTCTTTTGTACTTGTGCTTATATACAGGCGGTTTTTGGCTCTTGTTATTGCAACGTAGAGCAAACGCAGATTTTCTTCCAAAATTTCTTTTTTGAGTTCTAAATCGGATTTCTTTTTGTAATTCGGATTAAGGCATCTGATTTGTTCAATAAAATCGGCACTTTTGAGGTTTATTGAATCAATACTGAGCGGAAGATTTTTTTCGCTCATTTCAGGCATGAAAACAAGATTAAACTCATCGCCTTTAGATTTGTGCATTGTCATAATTTGCACTTTGCCCTGCAAAGAAGTTTTGTCATCTTCATCTTCTTCGCTGAAAAACTTGAATCCACTCAAATTCGGGCGTTTTGCAAGTTCAGTGAGCCTTTCAACCGCATAAGAAAGTGAATTGTTATTGACGCAAATTCTTTTGATAAGCGTTGAAATCAGGTGAATATTAGATTTGTCTATTTCAGATTTCAATAACCCTAAATCCTGCGCAACTTTTACCGCAAGTTCGTTTGGCGTAAGGGCGCAAAGCGAAATCCAGTAATTAACATCCCAGTAAAACTGCTCTAAACTTTGGTTGTTTAAATTGTCGCAATTTAACTCAATAAAGGGGTTTTCATACTTTTTAATTTCCTCACCAAGTCCGTATTTATAGCGTCCTGTTTCTGATAAAATATCATAATTTTGTCCTAAAACATCATTATCAAACGGATGAAGAACAATTTTCATTACCGCAAAAATTACCCTGAAAACGGATTTTTGTGCAAGGCACTGGTTTCGTGTGATGACTTTAAATCCTGCATTCTCAATCAAATTCTGCCATGCTTCAACCTGATAATTGTTTCTTAAAAGTATTCCGACAGTGTAGTCGGGGTGTTTTGAAAAAGTTTCTCTGATAACCTTTAATACACGGCTTTTTTCCTCCTGAGGGGTATCAAAAATTTCCCCTGCAACGGCATGAGGTTCAACGGGATTTTTCCCCTCAACAGGTGCCATAAACATTTTAAAGAACGCATTTTTTGTTGTTTTATCAGCTAAAGAAGTTACCACAAGCCTGTTTGCAAGTTCCCAGACATCTTTTGTGCAACGCTGGGAACAATTCATGCTGACGTTATAATTTTCGGTTATGAATTTCCTGAATCCCTCAACATCTGCGTTTGAAAAGGTTGCGGTAATTGACTGATTTACATCTCCGCACCTTATAATATTTTTGTATTTCCCGCCTAAAAGGGTGATTAGTTTTTGCTGGATGAGTGATGAATCCTGCGCCTCATCCTCAATTAAATACATGCAGATATTTTGATAATACGCAAGTATATCAGGGTTTTGTTCAAGTAACTTAACCGAACCTGTGAGCATATCATCATAATCAATCAGATTAAAATCTTTAAGGTTTTCTGCATAAAATCTGTAAAAAAGTGCGAATTTTCTAAGTTTTTGCTCGGTAATATGTTTTGGCATAATTCCGCCATTCATTTTGAAGGTCGAAATTGCTCTGTCAAATTCCTCTGCCGTTTTTTGGTCTATTCCAAGCCTTTGAGAGATTTCTCTTAAAATTCTGCCCCTTTGAGAATCGTCGCAAATTTCAAAATCAGCGTTTAATCCAAGTTTTTCGTAATTGCCGTTTTCTTTCAAAATTCGCAGGGCAAGACCGTGGATAGTGCTGATATTTGGCAATTTAGACGAATTTTTGCGGACATTTTTAATCCGTTCTCTGAAATTTCTCGCAGCAGAATCCATATAGGTCAAAACAAAAATGTTTTCGGGATTTATGCCTTTGTCTAAAAGTTTTATAATCAGCGCAAGCAAAATGGTTGTTTTTCCTGCCCCCGGAACTGCTGATATCCCCATATAACCTTTTTCATAGTCAAGTACTGGCTTTTGGTCGGCTCTTGGAACAATTTTGAAACCTTGTTCGCTAAAATTATCAGAATTTTCGTTTTCGGAAGTGATTATATATTCCTCAATTCCGCCATAGTTTTCGACTCCGTTTGAATCAAAAAGGCTTGAATAACAATAGATATGTTCACTTGCGCAAAGTGAGAGTTTGCGCAGAACTCTTGCGTTTTTATCGGCTGAAAGTTTAATATTATCGTCAATGGTGTAGGTGTCCTTGTCCCAGTCTTTTTGGAATACCCATGCGTTGTATAACGGGCCTGTGTCTGATTTTATCCACTCACTGCTTGATATATCAAGCCATAATTGATACTTTGTCTGAATATGATTGTCTATAATCTTTTGAGGGGTAGATATTACAAGGTCATTTCGCTCTATTTCAAGAACGGAATAGGGGTTTTCGGAGATAACCGAATTTTCGGTCTGCAAAATTATATCCGTCTTGCGTTTGTTAAATTCTGCTCCGAAAATATCCTCAAAATCACGAATTTGCTTGATAAAGAAGTTAAATTTGTTTATTTCGTTCTTGTCAAATTTCCCAGAGGCAAATAATTCATCATAAATATTAATAATCTGCTCTGATATTTTTCTGTCCGAAACCGATAAAGTCTTAACAAGTTTGAGAAAATCTGCATATTTTTGAGTGTATTCGCTATCCTCAAATTCATACGGGATAAGTTCCTTGGTCTTTTCAAAATGAGAAAGAATTTCCCTGCAGTATTTGACGGGAATTTTTAAAAATTCCGACAAAATTACTCTTATATCAAATTCGCACAGTGAATTTTTTAAGTCTGTGTTTAGTTTCAGAATAGTTATCGCACCAAGTACAAGCCTGTTTTGGATAAGTTTTTCACTGCCCGTTAAAAATGTTAAATTAACGGTTTTAAAAGTATTTTTGAGAGTGAATTTGAGCATGTCGTCAATAACGGGGCTTATAATTGATATTTCGGAGGGTTTTGTGCCGTTTTTAAAAAGTTCGTTGATTTTATTTATCATGCTTTGCGCCATTTGTGAGCGTTTTGAAAATGACTCATAAGAAAAATTTTCAAGTTTGTTAAACTCTCCCTGCGCAACATTTGCAAAGAGTTTGTCTGCTGCATACCCCCTTTGCCCTTGCAGGGCATTTCTCCCTTGCAGGGGGCAAAGGTTATCGCAAGCATTTCTGCCCCCTTTTAGGGGGAAGCCGCCACAGGCGATAGGGGGTAAATCATTTGAGAATATTCTCTTCAGTCTTTCATAATTATTTTTATCGGCACTCAAATATCCGCACCTGCTTGAACCCAAAGGATCTATTGCTATTTGGAAATCAATCAGTTGTTTTGATAAAAACTCAACAAAATCAATGCAAATCGGGGTACATTCATCCGCATCGTCGATAAACAAATATTTTATATCCTTAAAATAAGGTGTATTTTTGTAGATAAAATTAAATAAAAGGCATTGTCTTAAATAGTCAAAACCACGCAGTTCAAGCGTTTTGTGCAAAAGTTTTTTAATTGCAAGCGAAGCCTCATCGCTAAACCCTTCTTTCAAAATTTTTGCACGTTCGTCAATTTCGCTTTGCGTAAGGTTATTCTGAATAATAAGCGAATAACGTCTGAAAATCTGCTGAATTAAAGACATTCTTGAATTGTAACCCTTAAATTGAACCGTTTTTAAAATGTCTTTGAGTATAAACTGTGAAACTTCTAACCCTGACAAATGAGGCAGTATAACAGGGTTATCAAAGATGTTTCTGTCCTCTAAAAACGCCCAGTTATCGCTGATGGTGTTATATACAAGCGAATAAAAAGAATGTATCTGCAATTTTTCTATGCAGTCAATTTCAAGTTTTTCAAAAACTTTTTTGGTAAACTCATTTTTGAGAGTGGAATTTTGTACAAGTACAAGAATTTGCGACGCACTTACACCGTTATTTATCAGTTGTGCATATTTGTCAATGAGAATATCTGTTTTATCCGAAACTAAACTTCCCTCAATAAACATATAGAGCAATACTCCTTATGATGTATTTTAGCACGAAAATGTGCCAAAAATGTACATCTTTAATATGATGTTTCAAATTTGAAAATATACTACCATTGAACTATCGAAAAAGTGTTACGGATACAATTATTTTGATTACTGGAAGGAGAAACAAATTATGGCAACATCAAAAAAAGTCAGTTTGACATTGGAAGAACAAATCGGATTCAGTGCAGGAGAAATTTACGAATATCTTCATAACAACGGAACTGTTTCATTTGCTAAAATGAAAAAAGATTTAGACCTTAAAGGTAATTTTGCTGATTTGGGTTTAGGCTGGTTAGCAAGAGAAAACAAAGTTGATATTCAGCAAAAAGGACCTGCTGTAAAGGTAAGTTTAAGATAATTATCAAATTCACCACTATTTAAAATATATATCAACCAAACACTTAAAAGTCCCGTATCAGTAATAGATACGGGACTTTTTATGGCATTATGGCAGTAAGTTCGTTTCATTATAAGTTGGCGGGTTTGGGAGTTTGAAAGTTTGAAAGTTCGTTTCATTATAAGTTGGCGGGTTTGGGAGTTTGAAAGTTCGTTTCATGGGAAGTTGGAGAGTTTGGGAGTTTGAAAGTTTGAAAGTTCGTTTCAAAATTAATTAATAACTGTAATGAACTTCAAACATCAAACCCGCAAACCTGCAAACCTATTTAATAACTGTAACGAACTCCAAACCTGCAAACCTGCAAACCTGCAAACTTATTTAATAACTGTAATGAACTTCAAACCTGCAAACCTGCAAACCTGCAAACTTATTTAATAACTGTAATGAACTTCAAACTGTCAAACCTTCAAACTTGCAAACTGTTCTGTAAAAGTCTTATTGCTCTATTCACCTATTGCCCTATTGTCTTTTCCATGTTTATGATAAACTCTAAGTATATTAACTTGAGGAGAGGTATCTTAGTTATGATGAAGTGGTTACTAAAAATATTGGGCGACCCGAATGAAAAGAAAATCAAAGCCATGATGGGCATTGTTGACCATATAAATGCGTTAGAGCCTGAATTTGCCGCTATGACTGATGAACAGTTAAGGGCAAAAACCGATGAATTTAAGGCGATTCTTGAACAACGCCCCCGTTCTAATAATTTTAAAGAAGATTTAAAACTTGAAAAAGAAGCGCTTGATAAACTTCTGCCGGAAGCATTTGCGACTGTTCGTGAAGCGGGGAAAAGAGTTCTTAATATGCGCCATTTTGATGTTCAGTTAATCGGCGGGTATTTTTTGCATAACGGTCATATTGCGGAAATGAGAACAGGTGAAGGTAAAACTCTTGTTGCGACATTGCCTGCTTACCTTAATGCTTTGACCGGCAAAGGTGTTCACGTCATTACCGTAAACGATTATCTTGCAAAACGTGACAGCGAATGGATGGGCAAAATATATGAATTTTTAGGCTTATCTGTCGGGTGCATTTTGTCTAACGGTGAGGGTGCAAGAGATTTTGCACGCAAATATGATGCTTACAGGTGCGATATTACTTACGGTACGAATAATGAATTCGGGTTTGACTATTTGAGAGATAACATGGCATCGTCTGAGGCTATGCTTGTTCAAAGACCTTTTAATTATGCTATTATCGACGAAGTTGACAGTATTTTAATTGACGAAGCAAGAACGCCGTTAATCATCAGCGGACGTCTTGCGCAGTCTGAAGATACTTACCGCACAATGGCAAAAATTGCACCTCAACTTGAAAAAGAAAAAGATTATACGGTTGATGAGAAAAATAAAAATGTTATTTTAACCGAAGACGGCATCGACAGAGCACAGGAACTTCTCGGAGTAAAAGATTTATTCGATATTAAAACAAACCTTGCACATCATCTTTTGCAGGCACTCAAAGCAAAAGAACTTTTTGAAAAAGATACCGACTATGTTGTAAAAGACGGCGAAGTTATGATAGTCGATGAGTTTACAGGACGTATAATGGAAGGTCGTCGCTGGTCAGATGGTCTGCATCAGGCTATTGAGGCAAAAGAAGGGGTTGAAATTCAGGACGAAACACAGACTCTTGCAAGTATTACTTTCCAAAACCTGTTCAGACTT